>Ga0209520_10000581_pt1 | contig 20368 bp, 21 predicted proteins | sample Rifsed16ft1_FD_184009 | JGI IMG/M metagenome (GOLD analysis project Ga0209520, IMG submission 184009) | Soil microbial communities from Rifle, Colorado, USA - sediment 16ft 1 (version 2) | ecosystem: Environmental > Terrestrial > Deep subsurface > Rock core/Sediment | place: Rifle, Colorado...
TCTGTTATCATTTTCTTCTATGTTTATAAATTCGTTATTCCATTTTTTATACAAGTGCCTATCTTGGCGCTCCATCAATTCTTGTTCTAGTATTTTACTTTTTATTCTGGAATCTCTTATATAAGTTCTTAATTTGTAATAAGCAAAAGCCAAACCAACTAACGTTAATAAGAACTGCACAAAATTAGTAGCGTTTGATAAATAAAATTCACCTAAAGTTATTTTTTTCGCGACGTCAATTATAGTAAAACTATAAAAGCAATAGAGCCCATAATTTAGGGTATTTAGTAACCATCGTATTTCATGCATAGGTTAGCATATTGACTTTATTACCGTAATAGCTATAACCGAAATGTATAGAAAGTAATAAATGTTTTCATTAAGAATTGGGTAAATAAGTGTAATAAATATAACCGCTAAGATACAAAGAATATAGTTTTTTGATACTGTAGAGTAGTATTTATGAAAGAAATAAAAATGCGCAAAGGAAAAAATAGGGCAAGTATCTATTAAATCAAATTTGTAATAGTTCTTATTATTTCCCAGGTTTAGGTAATCCTATTTCGTCCTCTGAGGCTGCGATTTTTTCATCTACAATTACTTTTAATTTATCGACATTTTGAGTTGGCAAAGAAACTTTTAACTTATAAACTCCGTAAAGTCCAAACGCCAATTTCAACGCTCCAATCCATTTTTCAGACAATCCAATGTCATTCAAGAACGGATTCAATACCTCAAATCCCTGATCTAAAATAATCAACGCAAATCCTACGCTTGCAAACCACCAATTTTTTAATGTGTTCATGTTTATTTATTTAAAAGTTATTGTTTAAAACCATCGCTTTTTGATATAGTTTAGAAATTATATTACCAAGTTGACAATGCAGTACGCACCCAAGTATTTGTGGCTGTACATACATAAATATGTGTTGATGTTACTCTTGTTTCCCCTAAAGTTCCTGTTGCTGTTGCGCTTGCTGGTGCTGTATTTAAAGCGGAAATATTATATTGAGTGGCGGTGATTGGAGTTGGATTAACTGTTAAGGCAAAAGTGCCTGTTTGATTAGGCAGCGTGAAAGTTTTTGTTACTCCTGATACACTGCTAAAATCAATGGATAAAGTTGGGGCTCCTGAAACGCCTATATTTAATGAATTTGCATCGAAAGCAATCCCAGTGTTCCCAGCTCCACCCACGAAAAACCCACCATCTACTAGGTGAGGGAATATGACACCAGATGAAGGTCTCATGTCGTTAAAAGTCTTAGTTCCCGCAATAGTTTGATCCCCAGTCAACTTCACATTCCCAGAAGCGGCAGTTTCCACAAAAGCAGTCGTTGCAATCTGAGTGGTGTTAGTTCCTGCTGTGGCTGTTGGTGCTGTTGGCGTTCCTGTAAGTACTGCGCCTCCTGTAAATGTGGGCGATGCTATAGTTCCGGTAAAAGCAGTGTTCCCATTTCGCAGCACCGTAATTAAAGAAGTGCCAAATCTAAAAAATCGAAAGGCAGGGTTTGTTAATGTGCTAAAATCGGTGTTGTCAGATTCTCTAACGCTAAAAGTCATATCTGCTGACGGATTGGTTTCGCTTGTCATGGATGTAAGAAACAAGCCTGTGTTTCCGTTAGTTTTTCCTGAAATAATAGGAGAAAAACCGCTAGAACTTCCATTTCCAAGTGAAATACTATTAATTGATTGCTGAGCTAAATCTATGTAAGATCCAACAGATCCTAAAAGTAAATCAAGCCTATCATTAATAGACATAGGCTGTTCGTTAGAGTCTTTAAAGCCTATAAAGGGTGTAGTAATCCATTTGGTACTCGAAAATACACATAGCGACATTCCTACAAAAGTCGTGGGAGTTAAATGAAAAGTGCAGTTTTTAAATGTAGTATTAGTACTTGTTGTTATTGAAACGTTCTCAGATCTAATGTCACAAGAATTAAATTTAACGTCTTCAGAATTCTCAATATTGATAATTCCATATAATATTTGCACTCCTAAAAAATTATACCCTAAATTATTGTTTTGAGAATATATAGATTTATCTATACTGTGATTTATACTTCCCCCTGAAAAAGTAGAATGAGCCGGATTTAATCCGCTACCTAGATATAATCCAGTCCTATTTGCATCTAAAGAACTACCAGAAAAAGAATTGTTTCCGCCTAATATATAGGCTCCAAACTCACATCCAAAAGCTTTTATATTTGATAAATTGTTATACTCGCCTCTGTCGTCCAAGAAATAACCCTTATAACACATTTCGGCTACGCAATTGGAAATTAATCCGCCCCCACTTCTAGTGTCGTCAAGGTTGTTGTAGATTTTTATAGCTGATCCACCAAGATTATAGAAATTGCAATTATTTATTTTTATGTTTTTATAAACTATACTACTCAAAACGCCCTCTATATTAACTCCTATTTGTAAAGGCCTTGTCGTCGTGTAGTCGGTAATAGTTCCGCGGCCGTTTCCTTCAAAATACAATCCGTTAATTACAACGTTGCTGCTTTTTATATCTAGAATAGGCAAATTAGACGTGGTTATTAATTTTCCGCCTCCTAATAATTCAGATTCATTAGATATGGTAATTGTTCCGCTTACATAATAAGACCCACTAAAAAACACTGGCTTTAAGCTATTTATGGCGTTTTGAATAGCTGTTTTATCATCTGCAATGCCGTTTCCTATTGCTCCAAATTGCTCTGGTGTAACAAATTTTACTCTTTTGTTAACTGCCTGCACACTTGGATAAAGCGTATTATTTACGACACTAAAATCAGTTGCTTTGTTTGCTTCGTTTTCTGGCGTATAACCTAAAGCGTCAACTATATTTGCTAAAGTCAAAGCAACACCACCCGAAGCAACGCCACCAAACTTTTGAACCTCTACTATTTTTGCATCTGCTGTATTTTGTAATGATGTAGTACTATTTCGCATAATTATGTATGCTCTTGAAATACCATTCATTTTTATATTATTCTCTACTACAAAATCCCGTGTGAATATTGCACGTTCTGCACTTGCTAAATCATCATATACATTTTGTCCGTATTGAATACGAGTTAATCCTGTTTGAAATAAAGTAACTGCTTGAATAGTAAACTTGTTATTTGGTACAGTTGTTAAAACATTATTCAAATCATACAAGGCAGGATTTAAGTTTATTCTATCCGTTCCCTCTGTACCGTTTTGAGTTCTATATCTAAAGGTTAAAGCAGTTTGCAAAGCTTGCCCTAATTCATGTGGTTTTTTCCAATCTGTTGCAAAGTTAACACCTAATTTAAATATAGTACCGGAGCTTTTATTTAAGGCTAAATTCGCCCCATTTGCAGTGTATTTATTTCCATCTAAATTTAAAGCGCCAACATAAGTCATTAAATCGTGCAACTGATTTGTGTCTGCATTACTTGGCGCACTAATATTGTTTATTACATTTATAGTAGTTAAATTTGAATGTATAACAGCCCCTAATAAAATTAAATCCCTCCTTTGAGAAGTTGTAAATTCTGTAGCTTGTTGAACTAATACACCGCTTGAATTAACCGCTAAATAAGTAATATTCCCGGTAGTTAAATAAGTAGGAGTTATGCCAGTAAACGCTCCAAAATTGATAATATTACTTACTGGAGCTTCTGGATTATCGAAATTAGAAATTACCCCGATACCTGCCATAACATTAAACTTAGTAGGGTCACCGTTAATTGTAATTAATCCGTTTTTTAATAGCCCTGTTGATAGGAATTGTTTTCCTCTAAGTTCTAATGTCGTAGCCGTTGAAATGGGTAAAGAAAGCGCAGGGATGTAGTTTAATACTCCATTAGCTTCTTGTGATATTATTTTATTTGTAGATGCTGTAGTCGTTTGACCTCCTGTAATTTGCACACCCTCGTTAAATTCCGCTTGCCCAAAAGAGACAAATGATAAAAGCAATAATAAAGATAGAAATATTTTTTTCATGGTTTTACATAAATAGTGTTACCAGTAGTAACGTTAATTAAAATAGTTAGAACGTCGGACGTTTGCGTCCATTCCGTGCCTTTGTAAAGTTCTCCCTTAGACTTTAAAACTGATCCGACTTCAAAGCCTATCGGAAGTATAAAAGTTTGTCCTAAGCCTGTCGCTGTTGCTACAAATAATTGGGGTTCAAATTTAGCGGGCGAAATAGGTGTATAATTATTCCGGTCGTTAATATCTCCCCCGTTGTAATAGGCATTATCCCAAAGAAAGCCGTTTTCCTTAAATCCCTGAACCACGTCGCCAACTTGAAGAATTGGTAGAGTATTTGGTATTCCCCCGACTTCACCTTTAAATCTAAGTCTAAGCTCAAGATAAGCAACTGGCGAAATATAAGGATCCGAAGCGGTTATAAGCTCGTTAAGTTTATCCTTAATATTGTTAGTTTCGTTTGCACTTAACTTATTTATAAGCGTCGGAATATTTGGAACAATTACCGCCTCTTTGTCCCCGTCTAGGTTTGCGTTATCAAACTGATATAAATCGATCATAGTTTTGATACTTTATAAGAGAAATAACCTGCCCAAGTTGGCACGCTTTCGCATTTATTAATACCTACAAGCTCAAGGGCTTGTCTGTAATGAATCGAAATAGTATTTTCAATATCAATTAAGATAATACTTTTTTGACTGTTTGTAGGATCTACAACGCCCTGTCTATTGATTATTTTAGCCCCAAAATTAGTTGAGACTAAAGGATCTTTAATTGTTTGATACGCTACGCATAAAGCAAAGAACTTTTGAAAGCCTATAAAAGTACTCGAGGCGCTGTCTGCTATTGTCCCAGCAAGTATTTTGCTAGAAGCTTCAAAACCAAACATCTTTAAAAATAAGTGGTTTTTTACGTAACTAGAGAACTCCTCAATTTTAGAAGTCGGTAACGACTCACTAACTGGGTAGAACTCTTTAAGCTCCTGTAATGTTGGTGTCGCTAGTGCTGCCATTTTCTTGTATTGGTTTAGTTATTTCGATACCTATTTTTTTAAATCCGTCTAGCATGTTAGTAGCTTCTTTTGAGCAAGTATTCGCCCAAAATCGCTCCGCTACAGTCAAAGCCTCTCCGCTATTTCCGAAAATGCCTTCGCTTTGAGAGATTAATATTTTTGGGAATCCGTAACAAGCCGTACAAATTTTACTTTCTGCTTTGTCGTCCGTAGTGTTCAACAAATCTACATTTACATCATTCGAGATTGATACTTTAGAAAGTAATTTCGTTACGTCGTCAATGTCTCCCTCATACTCAAGTAATAAGTTTTGAGCTGCTTCGTCAACGCCTTTAGAGGAGCTTAGAATTTCTTTAATGCTCTCCAAGACTTCAAGCTCTTTTACACTTGCATCGCTTGACTTTTTAACTATAAAAAGGTTGTTACCAAACATAGCATTATCAGAAGCTTTTGATACATAGGTACTGCTGTCGCTCTCGACTTTCATCCAATCCAATACAGAATACAAAGGGGTAATTCTGTAAGGCATTGCGCTATCGTTGTACATGAAAATTTGACCTTTGAACTTCTTAAAGCCCTCCTTTGCAAATTGGCTTTTTACTACCGTAATATCGTTGTTGAAGGTAGGATAAACTACATTGCTTACCGTGTTAATAAAAGTTGAGGCGTTGTCGTTGTCGTCCTTTTCTTTTATTAGGAAATGTTTAGGGTTTCGATAATTAACCCCTGTGACTTTACCGTCAATGTCATACTCAACATTTAAAAGATAATAGCCGTAACGGATATAATCGTTTTCTATTTTTTTCCATAAGTCCTGATACTTATCTAATAAGCCAATAGGTACGCAATACTCATGAAATTTCAAGAGACACATTGTAGCTGTCGGGCTGTTAAGATAAGCAACGTCCAAGTTATTAAAAAATAAGCCGTCTTCTCCTAATTGGACAAATCCTTTAGTATCAACGGCTTTCTTTTTTCTTCTTTTGGAATTTACTTTAAATATTTCGGTAAAACCCATAATTTCTGTAGTAGTTTAGATTTATAGTAAATCTGTTCCTTCTTTGTCTGCTAAAGCCTCAATAGCTTCAATTAAATCTTTTTTGCTTTGGCTTTTTGCTTCTATTCCGTTGTCTTTAACGAAGTCTTTAATTTCTTCGTAAGTAGCCGTAGCTAAATCGAATTTAGGATTTAAATCTACTACTTCGTCTTCGGGCAAAGTCCCTAAAAGTTTATCAATAGCCGATTCATCAAAAGAAATAAATACGTGAGGACTTACCGCATAAATTAGTTTTGCGATTCTTATTTTTTCTTTGATTTCAAAGGGGCTATCTGTTGGTTTAATGCCCACTAAAACCCCTCGTTCCTCTTCTTGGTTGTAATTAATACCACCTCCAAATAATTGATATGCACTCATTTTTATACTGTTTTTATAAAGCTGGTAGGCTTTAGTTAATTTACTTTCTGAATTTCCGCAAGCTAAACAACCTGCGTTTTTTTCTATAAAACGCCTTGCTTCTAAGGGCAAGGCGTTAAATTCTTCTTTAGTCATAAGACTTTCTTTTAGATTACAACTACCGCAAAACGGTTATTGAACAAAGTTTCTGTTGCAGCTAAGCCACCAGCTAAAATGAAATTCAAACCGTTTGGGTTTGGTTCTCCTCCGCCTGTTAAGCTTCTCAACGATCCTGATACTCTACCTCCTAAGTCGTCGCTTGTAGGCTCTACAACAAATTGCAGTCCGTTTTTAGCTCCTAAAACGTGATAAGCATCGTTTGCTTCAGCAACTCCCGAAGCTTTGTAAACAAATACCCATTTACGAGTAGCCAAAGCCATAGCTGTTTCTTTACCTGCGTCGCTTTCAGAATCATTTATAATGATGCCGGACGCAATTTGGGTGTAAGTGTCTTTCTTAACCTCTGAGGCGTTCACCTCGTAGTTAGGTTTTACTGCGTTTTTCTCCCACTCTACTTTTACCGGGTAATAATCAGAACCCACAACTGGATAAACTCCTGTATCGGGGTCGATTATAGCAATATCACTTAAGGTAAATTGCTTAGTAGCGTGCTTAGTAGGCGAGAAAGCCATTAAGTCTATTAAAAGCCCCCCGGAGAGGGCTTGTAAGTCTGCCGAGTCGCATCCTTTAGATACATCGGCTGGTTTATAACATTGTGCCATTTAGCTTTTGTTTTAAAAATTAATAGCCTAATACGTAGAAGTCTCCTGGGTAAGGATCAACTAAAGCAGTCGTAAGACCGTAAGAAGCCTCATAGTTCCCTGTAGTTGGTTTAAAGTCTTCCTCGAAAGATCCTTGTTCAACGTAGTTTACAATCGGTAAGCCTAAAGCTAAAACAGCTCTGTTTGGTAAGTTCCAAGCCGTACCAACTAAAGCTAAGTCGTGGATCGCTGCTGTCAATTCGTCGTATTTAACCAAAGTTAAATCTCCGTATTGAATAGTAACAATTTCAACTCCTCCCGCCACTTGGCTTGCAAGTTTTCCAACACAACACAAAGAGAAGCTTTCGCTTTTCATTGCGTAGATAAGAGCGTCGTACATTTCACTTGTTAACCAAACGAATTTCTCAGTATCAACAACCATTTTCATAGTCTCAGACTGTAAGTCTCTCATCCCGTCAATGTCTGCAAGTACTTCGGCAGCAGTCCAAGTGGTCTGAGCTGTTTTAGTAAGCAAAGCATTTTTATCTGCCATATTACCGGAGTAATGCGGAGCGTCCGGGGACAATGCCACAAGCTTAGTCCATATACCGTCTACTTTCGTATAGTTTGGTAACAAAGCTGCGTCTGCTAAGTTAGCAGCGATATAAGCCGTATTGCCTAACCAGTTGATTTTTCTAGTCGAGTTCAAAATGTTTTGGATAAAACGATTTTCGTAACGAGAAGACAAAGAAGCAGTCGGAGCAGGCTTTGCCGTACTCATGCCAAAAGCTTTTCTTTCGTTAGGCGTCAATTCATTCAAACACAAATTACAACCCGCCATGAAATTATACTCGTCAGCTTCTAAAACTGTCGGTAAGTCACAAGACTCAGCAATAACGCACCCAACCATAGCGACCGCATCGGCGATAACTTCAGGAGCTAAAAAAACGCTGTCCGCATCGGCTTTAATTGTTGTGTTATATTTCACACTTGACAACGCAAGTGCTTTTTCAATCGACGTAAGGTCTACAACCCCGTCAATAATTTTCCCTTTCGGAATACAAACTTCGTTAAGTGTTGCCATTATCCTACTACTTTAAATGTTGGTTGTTTTCCTTTTTCAGCAGTAGGCGCTGTAACCTCTTTTGTCTCATGCTTCAAAGACGCCTTTAAGTCTTTTAATTCAGCAACTACTTTTAAGTTAGCAGCTTTCAAGGCTGTAACCTCTTCAACAATTGCAGTCAAGACTGCTTCTGTCTCAGCTCCGATTTCAGCGTTAACCTCTGCGGCTGCTGGCGTCTCAACTGTTACAGAAGAAACAACTCCTGATAATACTATAACTGTAATTGTGTTTTCGCCATCAGCGATAACAAAAGTACCGTCTGTCGCATCTATTGCGACTCCTTCTGCAATTTCGGAAATTTCCGAAATGTCGGGGAAAGTTAAAGTGACCCCGTTGGAATCGTCTATAACTAACTCCGCTTTTGCTTCAACACCCATCTTTGTCAAGAGTGAAGCTAAAAAAACGTTTTTAATTTTCATGTGAATTTATATTTAGTTAATAATTCCTAAAGAAACCAAGTGTGCTCTATTCATAGGTAACTCTGCATTTTCTATTAAATAGAAAAGCTCGTCGCTAATGTCGCATGAAGCTCTGAATAAACTATTCGTAAAATCTTGGTATGCTGTTATTTCGGAAAGAACTTCCGTAAGATTATTTTTTGTGCCAATAAAACCCATTCCTAGCTCTACTCTTGGAGCGTGGTAGTGTACCGTTGCTGTTGCTGCTATTTCTCTCTGATCGCCTAAAAGGAATAAAAAGAAACCCGCGCTGTCTGCGTAATCAGGCACAAAGGTAACAACCTCAACGCCTTTTTGCTTCAATCCTAAAATAGTTGCAGTCATGCGTTTTAGTACTTCAACGTCGCCACCATGCGAAGTGATATTAATAAGCAAAGTATCTTTAGGCTTCACGCCTTTAACGTCTTTGTTAAACTTGTTTTCTAAGTCAGCGTTAAAGCCTCCTATTACATTTACTTCAACCATTTAGCGCATATATTTTCGGGTTCTGTTGCAAATACTTTCGTTGCAATTGGGCAGCTGCATAAGGTGCAGACAAACCCTTGTACTTCAATTATCTCTGCTTTGACAAAATCAGCATAAAACCTTTGTTCTTTTAGAGGACAAGTAGCGCATATCTCAGCTCTACGTTTGCTCTCGGGAGTGTGTTTGCTTTTTAAGCTCTTTGTCAAAGCATTGATAAAATCTATCATGCTCCAAAGATATATAATTAATTTATATAATAGACAAATACTATTAAAATTATTTTAAAAATTGTTTTTTCTTATTGATTAAGGTTTAGACGTAAAAAAAACCCACTAGATTAAGTGGGTTTTTAAGAGTTTCGTTTCTCTTACGGTTTATGCTACTGCTCTAAGCGGTGCGTTAAACAAGTTTATAACTTTTACGGTTATTTTTTTAGTTCTCTTACTTACTCTTAATTTGCAGTCAATACCAAGCACCCCCGTTGTAAGTTGTTTATATATCGGCACAACTTAAGCCAACAATCCTACACGGCATTGTTTTGTGGAGGTGGGGAGAGTCGAACTCCCGTCCTAACAAAAATTATAAATAGTCAACGAACTGGTACAAATATATAAAAAACTTTTTAATAAACAATCAAAAAGTTTTTTATTTATGTTAATAAAAAAACCCTCTCGGTAAGCTAAGAGGGTTTAAACATCCAAAAACAAATCAAGAAAAGAAACTTAATAAAAAAAGACTTTGTAAATATAAGTTAAATCTTAATTACTTGCAACTTTTATTGCTAAATTATCCTGAGCCTCATGTAAACTTTCTAAAATCAATATCGGTGGCGTAACGACTGTATTAGTTTGTTGAGGTGTGTCGCTTACCCTTGCGACTGTTTCAGTTTGTGCGGTGTTGACAAAAGAACCAGTGCCGGAAGTAGTCACGGGTTTAGTTGTCGAGGTGTCCCCTACTGAGCTATCCCCCTTATTAGTTTTCAAAATATTCTTAACTGCCGCAAAACCTGATGCCGCTACAAAAGCAACGTTTGCCACTTTTAAGCCAATCTCATAAGGCGTAACGGCTTTAGTTGAAAGCTCGGCAGTTATTCCCTGATAGGTGTTGAATAAGGCACTAGCCACCGCAATAGCTTTACTACCTTCAAATAGATCCCCTAAAGCGTTTAAGCCATTAGCCACGGTGCGCTCTGTCTCATCTCGTTTCTGTTTGTTCAGTATTTTATCATTCTTAACAGTCTCAGAGTTAAATTTCTTTTCTGCTAATTTTAATTTCTGATCATAAACGCCTTGACTAATAGCCTTATCTGCTAAACTCTGTTCTAATAAAATAAGCTCTTGAGCGTACTGCTCCGCAAGTAAAGCCTGTTTAATTTCTTGCTCCGCTGCGTCTCTGTCTGCAATGTCTTGGAGGCGTATTTGAAAAGCTACGTCTTGCAAGGCTTTTGCTTCAATTGCTGCCGTTTCGTCTGCCAGCTTCTTAGCTGCTGCTGCATTGGTATCAATTAAAAGGATCGCGTCAGTCTTAGCGGTGTTTATTTTTATTACTTCGTCCGCATAGGCTTTTTCGCTCAGTAGCTTATTATTTAAAAGTAGAAGCTGCGCTTTTGCTAAGTCTTCGGCACTTTGCCTTTGCGCATCAAACTGCTCCTGCGTGGTTGCTTTGCTTTTCTCATTCGCTACTTTTTGCGCTTCAAGTTCTTTATTAATTTGCTCCTCTGTAATTTCTAAAATCGCACTCGATAGGTTTTGTCTATTCTCTATTAATTTTTTGGTTTGATCACTCCCGGATAAAGACTTTTGCGCCAAAGCATTTTCTAAGTCAAAAACCTTTTGAGCATTATCAATCTGTTGCTTCGCGGATAAATTCCTTTGCTCGGCTTGCAACTTCAGAATATCGATTTCATTTTGCAAATTACGCAATCCCGACTCTCTCGCTTTTTCGCTTGCTGCCTGTTGCTTCGCTAAACGTGCCTCGTTTTTACTTGCTGCGTCATCGTTGATTTTATCTCTTCGGCTGTAAGTTTTCTCTAAATTTACCGTTACTTCGTCTTCTAAATTAATAGCTTTTAAACGGGCTTTGTTTAGGGCTTCAAACTCTTTGTCGTAGTTACCTCCTCGGCTTTCTGCCAATTCTTTTGTCGCATCGCCCTGCTCTTTTAATAACTTTTTCTCTCTCTCGCTAAATTGTGCCTTGGTTGCAATCGCTTGGCGCGCTATTCTTATTTCTTCATCAACTATTTTTTTACGTTGCTGGAAGTCCGCATTTTCTTTAGCGATAATTTTATCCGAAATAGCCAAACGCTCGGCTTCCGTTTTAGTCCTGTTTTTCAGTTCTACATTTAGCTTATTTATCTCAGCTCTATTTCGTGAAGAGGTAACTTCTTGGCTTGCCATAGCGTCGTCGAGGTCTTGTTGGGCTTTTGTGAGTGCTGCTGCTTCGCCTGCTGCCTTGCTCATTTCACCCCCTAATCCGCTAAAGGCTTCTTTCAAACTTTTAGCCCCGTTAACAACGGCAAGGATAGTATTTTTAATTACGTTAAAAGTAGCCGTTAAGGCTGCTACGCCTTGTTCCACTTTATCAACTAAAGGCTGGAAAGTTCTGAACGTTGCGATCACTAAGCCAATTACCACAACCGCTGCCGTTATAGGCAATAATAAAGTACCTATAGCAAGGTTAAGCCCCCATGTGGCTTTTGTTGTTGTTTGCTCGGCAACTCCGACGGCTTCTGTTGTTGTGGCTAAAACGGTGTTAGTCGTGCTCATTTGTGCTGCTTGGACTGCTGCCGTTTTCGAAGCGTTTCCAAACCCCACTATATTTTTTGCGGAGTTTGTAACCATCCCGCTTATTTCACCAACTGTGCCAAGTATTTGCTTTCCCTGCTGCACGAAGCCAATAGCTTGAGCCGTTGATCCACCAAAAGCCCCCCCTAACTCAAAAATCTTTTGTCGGTAGTTCCCTGTTATGTTGGCGGCTTTCTCTTGAGTGCTTCCGTTGGCAACAACGAACTTGTTATTCTCGTCAATCTTTGCGTTTATTTGCGCAATAGCCTTTGCCCCGTCAAGGGTCGTAGCATCTATTTTTTGACGTGCTGCGGTTAATTCCTGCGTGTTCTTTTTTGCTTGCTCCTGCGTGGTTATATTCGCTTTGAGTGCGCTGTCCAAGCCTGTTTGCGCTTTGGTTAATTCCAAAACGCTTTTTTGGTTCGCTGAGTATTCCGCTTTTAGCTTCTTAAGTTCAAGCTCGTTATTTACAAAAGAAGTAAGCTGCTCCTCGTTTGCTGCTGTTAGTCCGTCGGTATCTTTTTTAAGCTTCTTTTGCTCGTTCTCTAAATCAATAATAGCCTTTTTACTGTCTGCCATTGAGGCGTTGAGGTCGGAGGTGTCAACTATTAATTTACCGATAATTATCTCTTCTGCCATTGCGCTATAGTGTTTTAATTGTTGAAATGATTACTTGCATATCTGAAATATCGGTTTCCACGTCCATACTTCCCGAGTTAGAACCCCTGCGGTTATCAAAGAAATAGTGCACGTAAACTCTTATTTTTCTCGATACCGGAGAAGAGGCTATTGTGCTCGTAAGTGTTGGGGTAACAACTGTTTTTTCTTGGTTGTCTGCCGTTCCAACTTCATAAAGTTGAATATTATTAACCCCATCGAAGAGCATTACTCTAGCCGTAGCTCTTGCTTTACCTATCCCGTTGTTGGCCGTTCTCAAATGGATAGTAAAAGGGAGTACTTCGACTTTAACTTGAGTATAAGCATCTGCTGATACTACCAAATTAAAAGTGTCGTCTGGCCCTGTCCCGTTTGAAACTAAATCGGCACTCGTTATGGTATTATTTAAATTTGGTTTCAGGCCTAAAAAGTACTTCACCGGACTTACGTATAAGTTCCCGATATCGAAATCGTTTCTTATATAATTGAAATCCACAACCTGCTGGTAATTACTTTCTAAACTTGCGATCCCGGTATGCTTAATATTAATATAGGCTTCGTTCGATATACCCCCGTTCGTGTCAATCGCTTGGATGTAAAGAGACGCACTATTGAAGTCTGCGACGGTATCGCTCGACTTATTGGCTTCTATTTTAATAGTTACTATGTCGGCAAGTGAAAAGGCCTGAGGCAAAGAAGCTGCCGGAATTAAAACGTCGTTTATGTAAAGCCTATTTAAATCTTGGCCGTAACTCCTAAATATAACAACGTCCCAAGGATACTCATTCGGAGGCATTGGGTACATTGAATTTAAATACTCAAGAGGGAATAAAGCCTTTTCTTTGAAATCCAAAAGTACCGAATTGAAATCGTTTAGAATAGGACTTAATACTTTTTTCTTTTTAACGAGCATAGCCTTAATTGTAATCAAATCCTTTTTAGTAGAGAAGTTGATCTCTAAAGGAATCCAATAGCTAGAAAGTTGTTCTATAAAAAATACTTTGGTTAACGAGAAAGTAGCAGCCAAAATGTCGTCGTATCTGAATTGAATATTAGTTACCAAGGGCGTTAAAATAAAATCCGTGTAGTCTTTGTGAAAGTCCGTGTAAACGGTCTGCATACTAACCGGAACGGCTTTCCTGTTGGTAACTGGGTAAGCTATACCGGAAGCGTACACGTTAGCTGTGATTGTTTCAGTTGATAACTTGAATATTCGCACTGCTGAGGTCTCGCCTACTTCGCCATTAGTCCTCAATTCGATTGTGCCGCCTTCCAATATTTCAGAATCGTCAAATAGATTAAGAGACCCACTGCCAAAAGCCGAATCTAAATAGGTGGCTTTGTCCTGTGCGCTTATGAAGTTTGCAAAGAAGGAATTAAAAGTAGTTCCGCTGTCGGAGTACATCATTTCGTTACGCTTTGCAAGCTTACTTTGGAAAGTATAGTCTTGGTAATTTACAAAGTATTTTGAATAATCTACATAAGTACTCTTGTAATTAGCTAGATTAGTCCATTTGTTAATCAAAACAGTTTTATAAGTGTCGTCTACTTCTGCATAGCAATTGAAAAACGCTAGAACTTGACTAAGAAAAGCGAAAGAATCTAAAGCAGGGTCAAACGTAGGCGCAAAACCGTTACCCACTCCGCTATAAACCTGATACGTTCCTTTGTTTGGCGCAATATAGTAATCTTTAAAAGAGTCTGTCATACTAAAGAAGTCACCAAACACAGTATAATTGTTGTCGGTAAATATCTTTTTAACCAAATCCTGTAAATTAATAACTATCGGCATTTCCTCTATTACAAAAAGCCCGCTCTTTGGCTGGCTTTCCATAAATGCGGACTTCTCTACGAAATCGGCAAAGGTTTTTTTATACAAATAGCCACTTGCTACGGCATTTATAAAGGTTTCTTTTAGTTTAATCACTAAAGCGTTATCGCTATAAAGCAAATAGGTATCAATCTTTTCAAGCCCTTCTTTTTGAATCTTTAAAGTTTGGTTTCTCAAATGGATCGAGCCGTTTAAAACGATGTCAACCTCGTAACCATTCATTAAAGAGCTTACTTTGTTGGTAGGCAAATCAAATAGTCCTAAAAGCTTTTTATTATTTGCGGTTTTCTCCAAAGATATAGTATTCGAGTACGCATAGCGTTCTTGAATCCCGTTAAGGTTCTGTGACTTTTTGAAAGTCACTATTTGCGAAGGTGAGATATCGAGGCGAAAGCCTTTTCTAAAAATTTCTATCATGCTAATATGAACTTAAGTAGTAGAAAAATCCCAACTATTATGAATACTATATCTAAATCAACTCTTATAACGTTTTTATTTTTCATAGCTTAAAGCGTTATCCCGTTTTCATTTGATATAATTACCGATAAAGTATATTCGAAATCAAACTTTTTAAGGTTAAAATTTCCTGATACTTCACACTCAATAAAGCCTCTTGGCAGTAATACCTCAACTTTCGGAGAGTTCAAAAGTTCGATGAAAGTCTCTGTAAGTTCTATTTGCTTCACTCCTGACAAGCTCATTTGCTTTTTACTTTCCCCAGATCTTTGCACTCGTGAGCTTTTACCGTCTTGGATGTTGTAAAAGTTATTATTTATAAAATCAGTCTTTGATCGGTTGGCAGTCATAGCCTCTTTGGCTGTGTAGAAATAAGCCCACCCGCCGTAAGATGTGAAGTATCTAAATTGCAAAGTGTCTTCGCACTCTTCGTTTTTGTACTTAATTCCGTAACAAGGTATTAAGGGGTTGTTTAAAGAGGTTGTGATTAATGCTGGCAAATACATTTTGTTTACTTGTGCGTCAGTTAGTGTCACATTGGCAACGCCTACTATCGGAGTGATAGGTGAGGAAATCCCACCAACGGTAACAACCGAACCCGGAGCACTTACAAGCTCGCCAACGAACACACTCAAAGTGTTGACAAAGCCCGTCGCAAACTCAAGGTATTTTGGGGCAATAATATTTAACTTAGTTAAATCTTTTTGAGGCTTCAAGGCTTCCGACAATTCACTAATTCCCACAATAGGATAAAAGGCGTCGTCTGTCTCGCTATCGTTTGGCGTTTGTTCTGCAAAGATGAAAGTAGTGTCAAAAATGTATCCGCTATCAAATACGTACTCGTCTGCGAATATATCCGCACCATTTTCGGCATGGACTGCAACGCCTATACTAAATCGTTCAATAGTGTATTGTTTGTTTGGATTGTCGTACTCAAAGTTAAAGTTATCCATTAACAAGCTTTTCAAATATCCCGATACATCAACTCTGAATACGCCAGTACCATACTTGGGTAAAATGTTTTTGATCGTGTAGCGTCTTGTAGTGTACTGAGAAACCATTTCCAAGTCTGCCACTAAGTCGTTAGGGTTTACGCCCAAATCAGTATCTGAGCTAAATTCGAATATAGCCGGCTCGTTAACATTGAAGAATTTTAACGGTTGTTTCGAAAAAGTAATTGCCATTGCTCTTTTATTTTAATTTGTAAGTCTGGTTTTGCAAGTTCAATAACTTGGTTAAATGCTTCGCTGTTAATCGAGTCCGTAACTATGTGAGAGCCTCCTTGTCTGTACCACGTAGTACCTAGTTTAATTATATTTGCTTTGACTGCATAAGGGTTTAGATCCAAGCCTTTAGCGTCAAGCCATATCTGTATATTTGCAATTGTTGGAAAAGGTTGTTCGCCCGGGGCTACCCCTTCATCCAAACCAACTATGTAATCGAGTGCATAAATATCAATTGTTATTTGCTGCAATAAATCCTTTTTTTCAAAGCGTACCGAGTTTAAAAGCGCACGTGTTGCCACCATGTCGTTATCGATTATCGAGCGTTTAAGCTTGTCGATTATTACGCTTTGTACTGCTTCCTCGATTGTCATTTAGTTAAAATAAACAGCATCAAAGCGATATAGTTACATAAGTGAAAAACTACTAAGGTCATTAACGCTACGTTTCTTAACGCTTCTTTTAGATTAGTTCCGTTGTGGCTAAAAGCGTATACCGTCGGGCCAACTAAGTCATATTTTTCAGACTTCGCCCAATCGGACGCTATTTTTTCTTGACTATTGTTTTCAAAATATTCGTGTAAATCTTTTAGCATATCGTTCATAATACTAAATTGTTACTGAAAAAGTTATCTCTACGCCTGTGTGGTTAACTGCGGGAGTCGCTACGTTCGAATTGAATATAGGGCGTAGCCTTATTGCTTCAATCAAATAATCGCAACACGTGAAATAAGATTTAAAGGTGTTTATAAATTCGAGCGTTAAAAGCTCTTTTGTGATTGTGTCGAATTGACCCGGAACATTTACCGTTTCCACTTCTAAGTCTGCGTTAACAGGCTTTGCAATAGTTAGCAAACAATCATAGCGCATCTGGGCGTATCGGTTGCGTGAATTATTAACCACTGGCCCGAAAGTTAGAACCCGATTAACGGCAAAAAAGCTGTAAGGGTCTAAGTTTTGAAGCTGTGAGCCTGCTATATCTGTTTCAATGTACAAAAGTTCGTTGAAGTTGAAAATATTGGCTAAGACGTTGTCTGGCGTTGTGGCTACAACACAAGTGAAATCCCCGTCTATTTGCTTTAATATTGGCATATAAAAACGATTAAATTGTAAAGTAAAACCGCCGCTGCGATAGCTTGCACTAATCGAGAGACAAAAACTATTATCTTTATTTCGGTTTCAATTGACATATTATTTTTTCATGTTGTTGTGAGCGTTGAAGTTCTCAAGCTTCTTTGCAAATATATCAAATAAAATAGTATAAAAGTTAAATAGTTTACGGTTATTATAATTTTTTTCGTTATAGTCAACGGCTATTTGCTTTTTATCCGCCCAGTATTTGAGATAATAGTATTTTTCGGTATGATCGTTTTTAATTCCGTTGCCTCCGGGAATGTTGTAAGAGCTATTAACCTCTTCAACTAAGGCACTTATATTCACGATAGCCCTCTCAAACTTATAGGCAAAAGCCTTTTCGTGAATAGAGAAGTATTTATCTTTTGCGTTTTTGAAGTTAAGTCGTTGTTTAAAATCCTCGAAAATAAGCTCAATATTTTTCGAGCGTAATTCCATCCAGTCGAAAGCGTTAACCTCTGCCATGATGTCGTCAATACTTACCCCGATATTAAGCGTTTTGCAATATAACTCTTCGTTGTCTAATATTATGCTTTCTTGGCTACTCATTTTTCAGAATAGCTATAAGGCTTTCTAAGGCTTGCCTATCTTTAGTTCGGTCTTTGTCGATAAGGCTTAAAACGTTATTTAGTTCGTATCTTTTAGCCCCTTTCTCGTCTTCTGTATATTCCTGTATTTCGTCTTCAATCTCTTGGACTGCGTCTATAACGTATTGGCTATAACTGCCCATGTCGTAAAATGTTGCGTGTGATAAATCTTGTAAGTTCATAATATAAAAAAGTTAGCCCCAACACTCGCTACAAATGAAGGGGCTTTAAAAGTTAGTTGTAGCGAATAGCAAATATAGTAATTAATTTGTTACACCCAACCTCCTGAGGCTTTTAATTCGAATACCATACGCATTATTAAGCTGTCAAAGAAATCGGGAGAGCGTCCTGTGCGCAATTTGTGTGCGCTCTTTTTCTCTAATTTTATTTTTCCGACGTCGTCCAAAGGCTCTCGGCAAATGTTCTCTAAATCGGCTATTATTTGCTTTCTAAATTCCTGATCTTGGCAGTAAATTAAGTTAGCTTCGATTAATTCTTTTAGTTTAAATGCGCATTCGGTTTTTAAATTCCTGTAATTTTTGCCCTTTATCGGTTGTGCGTTGTTGGTAAATGTTCTGGCAGCTACTAGCTTCTTAAGGCTATTAGCTGTAAACTTTCGTAAGCCGTCTGAATCATAAACGATATGCGAATAAGGTATCTTGTATTGCTCCGCTAATAGTATTAACTTATTTCCGATTGCGGTTTCATCAATTTTATCTATAGCTATTACCTTTTCAATTACGAAGCCGTCCCAGATCGTCACCACGAAGACGTCAGCACCGAGGTAGGCGATGTCGCAACTCATGTAACGCTTTGATGTCTTCTCAACGAAAGAGTTTGTAAACAAGTTGCAAATGTCGTCGTAGTTGAATAAAGCGAAGGGGTTGTCATCGTATTCGAAATTCCCGTAAATAAGTCTTTGGATTGTTGCTTGCTCTCCTGTTAGCAAAATATCTCGTACGTATGCCTCAACCTCCGGGCTTGGGTTATCAGTCGGCAAAGCATGAACAAACTTTTTACTCTCGGTTTCTTTTCCGTCCTTGAAAGGCTTATAATACCTATCGTAAACGTGTGTTTTTGCCGAGTTGAAACATTCGAGCATTTTTTTAGTAATGCCGTATTGCTCGTTAAGGCAACGCCCTAAACGGGTAAAAAGTATATCAATAGCTTTACGGTCTGTCTCTGCGCTTTCATCGATTGCACAACCTGTAAGCTCTAAACCTCCGAAGCGTTGGTAAAGTGGATCACTGGGTTTATGTGCTGTATCGATTAAGTAAATTACTGAACCGTTATCAAAAACTATTTTGTTAAGTTGTTGGTTGTAGTTGTAGTGTATTTCGTTAAGCATTCCCGTTTCTTTCAGAACTTTGAAAAGCGTAACGAGAGTTGTTTTCTTAAGTGTAATTAACTCTTTTCTACCTAAGCCCCAAGCAGTACCGGGATAAGTTCGGGCCATGTAGGTAAGCCAGTAACACATCAAATAAGATTTTCCCGAGAAAGCTCCCCCCCCATATCCGACAAAAAGCGTAGTGGTATCAAAAAGTAAACGCCATGCGATTGATTGCTTTTTCGAGAGTCTAACTTTCCCCATTGTCGAGGATTATTTCAAATTTAGGAGCTGCAAGCTTTTCACCTGCTGAGGTTATATCTTTTCTGATAGGTGCGTATTCCCCGTCCATTTTGTTAAGTTCTGCAATTGCTGCTTTAACTTCCGCCCCGGAATAGTACTCAACTTTTTGGATTCCTCCCTCTGTTATAACTTCCCTCCAAGCTTTTATTTCACCTGTGGCGATTTTGCTTAAAAGTTCCATCCGTTTGTACTTGGATAATATAGCCTTTTTAACGGCTTTTTTTTCTTCTTTGATGATAAAGTCCGTCTTTGCCTTTTTGATCTCGTCAGCGGTCTGATTAAAGCGTCTGTTGGCTTCTTTCCAGTATGTGTCAAAAGTTGGTGATGAAATACCCCAAAGACTACCAAATTTTGCTAACGTCTCGGAATAGCGAGCGCCCCAATCTAATTCAGAAAGGATTTCGTTTATACAATGCTCTTTATTCGGCTTCATGCGTCAAAGATATAAATTTATTTTAGTTAAAAGCAAAATAAACAAAGGGAAAAACATTGTTTACGTGCAAACGCCCTGATTAATAAGTACTTAGCTATTGTTTACGCTCTCAGCCCAGTACCGGCGGGGCTTAAACTCAAAACGTAAACAAAGAAACGATAAACACGTTAACTTTGTTGGAGCTGTGGGGACTCTCACGTGCGTATACGTGTATGTATGCGTTATATATACGTGTTATATAGGTTATTATATAATATAATTATATACTTATATTAATATTATTGTTTACTTTGTTTACATTTGCCCTTAGCCCTAGTGAAATATGGGGCTAAGAAGTAAACAATACTTTGTTTACTTTGTTTACTTTGTTGCTTATTGTTGCCTTTTTAGGCTAAAAATGAAAAAAGCCTTCTCGAAAGTTAGGCTTTTTATTGTTTCTTTGTTTACGTTTTCTATCTCGCCTTATGTATTGCTCTAA
>Ga0209520_10000596_pt1 | contig 20182 bp, 19 predicted proteins | sample Rifsed16ft1_FD_184009 | JGI IMG/M metagenome (GOLD analysis project Ga0209520, IMG submission 184009) | Soil microbial communities from Rifle, Colorado, USA - sediment 16ft 1 (version 2) | ecosystem: Environmental > Terrestrial > Deep subsurface > Rock core/Sediment | place: Rifle, Colorado...
TGAATTCTTCTCAGTCATTATTTCACCGTTAAAAATCCATGCCTTGACGCCTATTACACCGTAAGTTGTCTGTGCCTCGGCAAAACCATAATCAATATCAGCCCTTATCGTGTGAAATGGAACCCTGCCTTCCCTATACCACTCTCTCCTCGCTATCTCATTACCTGCAAGTCTGCCGGAGCAGGCTATCTTTACACCCTTAGCACCGAATTTAAGCGCTGTCGCTACTGCCTTTTTCATCGCCCTTCTGTAAGAGACCCTTCTCTCTAACTGAAGTGCAATGTTCTCTGCCAGAAGCTGGGCATCCGCCTCGGGCCTTGACACCTCTTTTATATTTAAGAAAATCTGTTTGTCAGGCAGCTTCTTCTGTAAACTTTCTTTTAATTTATCTACCTCAAATCCCCTTTTCCCTATAATGATTCCTGGTCTTGCCGCAAATATATTTATCTTAATCCTCTTGGAAGCCCTTTCAATATCAATTTTAGAGATGCCGGCATGATACAGCTCCTTTTTTATATATCTTCTTATGCCAAGGTCCTCATGCAATAGAGAGGCATAATCCTTCTTTGCAAACCAGCTTGACTGCCATGACTTATTTATACCTAACCTGAAACCTATTGGATGCGTCTTCTGTCCCAAAAAATCACCTCCTGTTTTACTTTAATACTATAGTAATATTGCTTGTCCTTTTCTTAATCGGTGTTACCCTTCCCCTTCCCCTTGGAAGCTGCCTCTTCCACACAGGCCCCCCGTCAACGGTAAGCTTGCTTACCGTTAATGAGTCTACATCTTCAGCCTTCTTTTCCTCTGCATTTGCCATGGCAGATTCAAGAAGTTTTTTGATAACCTTTGCAGGTTTCTTATTCGTAAAGGTAAGGATGTTTAATGCATCATTAACCTTCTTGCCCCTTACCATATCGGCAACAAGCCTTGTCTTTCTCGGCGATGTCCTTACATATTTTAAAATTGCTTTTGCTTCCATAATTTAGTGTCAGTGATTAGTGTCAGTGTCAGCAATTAATGTCAGTATTTTTTTACTGACACTAAAAACTAACACACACTTTTTATGTTTTTGTTAATACCTTCTTTGTATGTCCGCTGTGAAGCTTAAATGTCCTTGTATGTGAAAACTCTCCAAGTTTATGCCCTACCATATTCTCTGAGACATAGACTGGAATAAACTTTCTACCGTTGTGCACTGCCAGAGTATGGCCAATAAAATCTGGTGTAATCGTAGACCTTCGTGACCATGTCTTCAGCATCTTCTTCTCATTCTTCCTATTCATCTCCTCAATCTTCTTTAATAATGAGGATTCAACATATGGACCTTTCTTAATTGACCTTGGCATTTTTATTACTTTCTCCTCTTCATAATATATTTGCTTGACAATTTCCTCTTACCCCTTGTCTTGTATCCTTTAGACGGCACGCCTGTCGGGCTTCTCGGGACATTACCACCCTTACTCTTTCCTTCTCCGCCACCCATGGGATGGTCAACCGGATTCATAGCCACACCTCTCACCGTGGGTTTAATGCCAAGCCATCTTGACCTTCCTGCCTTGCCAATCGTAATTGACTCATGCTCTGGATTCCCTACCTGCCCGATTGTAGCCTTGCATTCAACTGAAACCAGTCTGACCTCGCCGGAGGGAAGTTTTACATGAGCCATCTCTCCCTCTTTAGCCAAAAGCTGTGCAGCCAAACCTGCACTTCTGACCATCTGTCCGCCCTTCCCCTTGCGAAGTTCTATATTATGAATCATGGTTCCGACAGGGATATTTTTTAATGGAATTGCATTGGCTGACCTTATCTCTGCGGATACCCCTGACATGACATTATCTCCAACCTTTAAATCAATCGGTGCGATTATATACCTCTTCTCACCGTCCCTATAATTCAAAAGTGCTATCCTGCATGACCTGTACGGGTCATATTCAACAGACACAACCCTTGCAGGGACATCGTCTTTATCCCTTTTGAAATCTATGAGCCTGTAAGACCTTCTATGACCACCCCCCATATGGCGGCAGGTCATCCTTCCGTTATTATTCCTTCCGCCTGTCCTCCCTTTTGAAACGATTAAGCTTTTCTCAGGCCTGTCGGTAGTTATCTCGTCAAATGTAAGGCTTGTTTTAGCCCTTACCGCCGGTGATGTCGGTTTAAAAGTTTTAATTCCCATTTTATATGCCTTCCAGGAGTTCTATCTTGTCTCCCTCTTTCAGTGTCACTATTGCCTTCTTCCAGTCAGGCCTTTTTCCAAAGGACTTCCCGAACCTCTTTACCTTCCCCTTCACATTGAGGGTGTTTACATCCATCACATGGACATTGAACACCTTCTCAACAGCCTTTTTTATATCCCTCTTATTGGCATTGACTTCCACCTGAAAAATTATCTTATTGCCCCTCTCCTTTAAGTAGGCACTTCTCTCGGTGATAATAGGTTTCTTTATAACAGCGTATATGTCTTTCATAATTTTATTCTTGAGCCTTGCCCTGAGCCTGCTTCATGGTTGTCTGAATTTTATCTATTGCCCCCTTCGTACAGATAATCTTATCGTAATAGAGGAGGTCATATACATTTATACTGTCAACCCTCTGCACCCTTGCATCAGGTATATTCCTTGCGGAGAGTTCAAGATTCATATTCTTTTCATCAATAAGAAAAAGTACACTCCGGTCTATTTTAAAATTCTTCAATATTGAAACGACATCCTTTGTCTTCGGTTTATCAATGTCTATTTTATCCACTACAAAGATATCACCATTTTTAACCTTTAAAGAGAGGGCAGATATAAGTGCTGACCTTCTCATTTTTTTAGGAACATCATGGTCATAATCCCTCGGTTTTGGACCAAAAGTAATTCCGCCGCCTCTCCAGAGCGGAGACCTTATTGACCCTGCCCTTGCCCTTCCTGTCCCCTTCTGTCTCCATGGCTTCGCCCCGCCTCCACGCACCTCACTTTTTATTTTTGTGGAATGAGTGCCCCTTCTCAAATTTGCCAGATGCGCAATGACAGACTTGTGCAATAGATGCTCTTTAATCTCAGAATTGAAGATATCTTCTTTTAATGATACCTTCCCGACAACCTTGTTATTCATATCAAGAACATTAAGCTGTGACATCTTATTTCTTCCTTATAAACAAAATACCGCCGTTTGCCCCTGGGGTTGCCCCTTTTATAAAAAGGAGATTATTTTCTTTTATAATTTTTACAACCTCTAAATTAAGTAAAGTTACCTTCTCACATCCCATATGTCCAGGCATCTTCTTTCCAAGAAATATCCTTGACCTTATTGTCCTTCCGCCGCTGATAGACCCTGAATGACGGAAATATTCATGTGTTCCGCGTGATGCAGGGAAACCTGCAAATCCATGCCTCTTCATTACGCCGGCAAAACCTCTGCCCTTTGAGATACCTGAAATATCTATCTTCTCGCCGGGTTTGAACATATCTACATCTACAGTATGGCCAACCTGTATGTCATCAGATTTTTCTACCCTCAATTCCCTTAAGAACCTGACAGGTTTTGTCTTTGCCTTATCAAAATGCCCTTTGGTCGGCTTATTAATACCCTTTTTACCCTTGGCAATAAACCCTAACTGAACTGCATTATATCCGTCTGTCTCAACACTCTTCTTCTGAACGACTGTACAGGGACCTGCCTCTATAATCGTTACAGGTATAACTGTCCCGTCTTCCTTAAAAATCTGTGTCATTCCTAATTTTTTACCTAAAAGTCCGTTTAACATAAATAAAGTTTATAACTTGATCTCAATATCCACACCTGCTGACAAATCCAATTTCATAAGGGCATCAACAGTCTGCGGAGTTGGTTCTAATATATCTATTATTCGTTTATGCGTCCTTATCTCAAACTGCTCCCTTGATTTTTTATCAACATGAGGTGAGCGTAAAACCGTCCATCTGTTCTTCACTGTTGGAAGAGGAATCGGCCCTACAATACTCGCACCAGTCCTCTTCGCAGTCTCCACAATCTCAACCACAGATTTATCCAAAATCCTGTGATCGTAAGACCTAAGTTTTATTCTTATTTTTTGATTAGCCATCTTTACTCTATCACCTCACTGATTACACCAGCCCCTACAGTCCTGCCGCCCTCTCTTATCGCAAACCTCAACTCCTTCTCCATCGCTATCGGTGTTATCAAATCAACATTCATTGTTATGTTATCTCCAGGCATTACCATCTCTACTCCTTCAGGAAGCTGAACTATACCGGTCACATCTGTCGTCCTGAAGTAAAACTGAGGCCGGTATCCCTTGAAGAATGGTGTGTGCCTCCCGCCTTCCTCCTTCGTCAGTATATACGCCTCTGCCTTAAATTTGGTATGGGGGGTTATCGCACCGGACTTTGCCAATACCTGCCCTCTCTCTACTTCTTCCCTCTTTGTGCCTCTTAGGAGTATTCCAACATTATCTCCTGCCTGTCCCTGATCCAACAGTTTCCTGAACATCTCTACTCCTGTTACTACTGTCTTCTGGGTAGGCTTTATTCCTACTATCTCTATTTCGTCTCCTACTTTTACTATTCCCCTCTCTATCCTCCCTGTTACTACTGTCCCTCTACCGCTTATGCTGAATACATCTTCTATCGCCATCATGAACGGTTTTTCTATGTCCCTCTTCGGGGTCGGTATGTATTTGTCTATGGCATCCATTAAATCCCATATGCATTTGCTCTTTACAGGGTCATCAGGATTCTGTAATGCCTGTAATGCACTCCCTTTTACTATCGGTATTTCATCTCCAGGAAATTCGTACTTCGTTAATAATTCTCTTACTTCAAGTTCTACTAATTCCATGAGTTCAGGGTCTGTTACCATGTCAACTTTGTTCATGAATACTACGATATACGGCACTCCAACCTGTCTTGCCAATAGTATATGCTCTCTTGTCTGGGGCATCGGTCCGTCTGCTGCACTTACTACGAGTATTGCACCGTCCATCTGGGCTGCTCCGGTTATCATGTTCTTTACATAATCCGCATGCCCGGGACAGTCAACATGGGCATAGTGACGGTTGGCTGTCTGGTATTCTATATGGGCTATGCTTATTGTTATTCCCCTCTCTCTTTCTTCAGGGGCCTTGTCTATCTGGTCGTATGGGATATATTCGGCTAATCCCTTCTTTGATAATACTTCGGTTATTGATGCTGTTAGTGTGGTCTTGCCATGGTCTACATGCCCTATCGTGCCTACATTTACATGCGGCTTCGTCCTTTCAAATTTCTCTTTTGCCATATTCTGCCCTCCCTACCTTCAAATCTCAAATTTGAAATTTGAAATTTGAAATTTTTTATTATACTGCTACCTTTTCCCTTAAACCCCCGGTAGCCTTAGCTATAATTTCATCACTTAAACTTCTCGGCACCTCTTCATAATGACTGAACTGCATTGAATAGGCAGCCCTGCCCTGCGTCTTTGAACGAAGGTCAGTTGCATAGCCGAACATTGCTGAGAGAGGGATAAATGCCTTTATTATCCTTCCATTCCCCCTCTGCTCCATCTCATTTATCCTCCCTCTCCGGGAATTGAGGTCGCCAATTACATCACCCATATATTCGTCCGGCACTACAACCTCTACATCCATTATCGGTTCTAATATTACAGGATTCGCCTTCTGACATGCAGACTTAAATGCCATAGAGGCAGCAATCTTAAATGCCATTTCAGATGAGTCAACATCATGGTATGAGCCGTCAAACAGAGTTACCTTAATATCCACTACAGGGTAACTTGCCAAAACACCGTTTTCAAGAGCCTCTTTAACACCTTTTTCAGCAGCTGGAATATATTCCCTCGGTATTACACCGCCTACTATATCATTTTCAAACTCAAATCCCTTACCCGCTTCAAGAGGTTCAACCTTAATCCATACATGGCCATACTGTCCCCTGCCGCCTGACTGCCTGATATATTTACCTTCAGCCTCTATCTCTTTTCTTATAGTTTCTTTGTATGATACCTGCGGCTTTGATACATTTGCACTTATATTAAACTCCCTCCTTAAACGATCTACCAATACTTCAAGATGAAGCTCTCCCATCCCTGAAATAATTGTCTGCCCTGTCTCATCATCAACCTTTACCTTAAATGTAGGGTCCTCTTGTGCTAATTTATTAAGAGACTCCCCAAGCTTATCCTGCTCCGCCTTTGTCTTTGGCTCTATCGCAACAGATATAACCGGTTCAGGGAACTGTATTGATTCAAGGATTATTGTTTTATCTTCACCGCAGAGGGTATCCCCTGTAAGTGTCTTTTTTAATCCTACAGCAGCGCCAATATCCCCTGCCCTTACCTCATTCACATCCTCTCTTTTATTGGCATGCATCTTTACCAGACGCCCTATCCTCTCTTTAACATCCCTTATAGGATTATACACATACGAGCTGCCGGTAAGAACACCTGAATATACCCTGAAGAATGTCAACTGCCCCACAAACGGGTCTGTCATTATCTTGAATGCAAGCGCAGAGAACGGCTCATCATCAGAAGCCTTGCGGATTTCTTCTTTATCGTTTTCCGGATTTATTCCCTTTACCGGAGGTATATCCATTGGAGATGGAAGATATTTCACTACGGCATCAAGGAGCGGCTGAACAGCCTTATTCTTAAAAGATGCACCGCACAGCACAGGGATTATTTTCATCGCAATGGTCCCCTTCCTGATACCCTTTTCAATCTCCTCCACCGACAACTCCTCACCGCCAAGATATTTCTCCATTAATCCATCATCCTGCTCTGCCGCAACCTCTATAAGTTTCTCCCTTAATTCTGCTGCCTTATCTTTATACTCCTGAGGTATATCTGTTTCCTTATATACACTCCCTTTCTGCTCGTGCTCTTCATATACAATTGCCTTCATCTTTACAATATCTATAACGCCCTTAAAATTGTCTTCAGCGCCGTAAGGCATTTGCAATGGAACAGTATTAGCACCCAATTTATTTTTCATCTGCTCTACACATCTAAAGAAGTTTGCACCGACCCTGTCCATCTTATTTACAAAGGCTATCCTTGGCACCTTGTATTTATCTGCCTGTCTCCATACAGTCTCTGACTGAGGCTGGACTCCTCCAACTGCACAGAACACACCAACTGCCCCATCCAGAACCCTGAGCGACCTTTCTACCTCCACGGTAAAGTCCACATGGCCCGGCGTATCAATTATGTTTATACTGTTGTCCAGCCATGAACATGTAGTAGCAGCCGATGTAATAGTTATACCCCTCTCCTGCTCCTGCTCCATCCAGTCCATAGTTGTATTTCCATCATCCACATCGCCCATACGATGCGTCCTGCCGGTATAGAATAGTATCCTCTCGGTAGTTGTTGTCTTACCTGCATCTATATGGGCTATAATCCCTATATTTCTTACCTTTTCTAATGGTATATTTCTTGCCATCTTATTTTAAAACCTCACCACTTATAATGAGAGAATGCCCTGTTTGCCTCAGCCATCTTATGCACATCATCCCTCTTCTTCATTGCACTGCCTGTCTTATTAAATGCATCCAAAAGCTCTGCCGCCAGTCTCTCCTGCATTGTCTTCTCTCCGCGTCCTCTCGCACTGCCAACTATCCACCTTATACTGAGGGTATTCCTTCTTTCAGGCCTTATATCCACAGGAATCTGATATGTGGCACCTCCTACCCTTCTCGGTCTAACCTCTAACATAGGTTTTACATTATCAAGTGCCTTCCTGAAAATCTTCAATGGCTCATCTTTGCCTTTGTTCTTAATTATTTCCATTGCATCATACATTATTGCCTCGGCTGTACTCTTCTTGCCATCACTCATAATCAGATTTATCATCTTAGCAACAAGAGGGTCGCTATACTTAAGATCAGATACTACAACTTTTTTAATTGAAACCTTTCTCCTTGACATAAAACTCCTTATTGTTTCTTTGGCCTTTTTGCCCCGTATTTTGACCTTGCCTGCATACGATTCTGAACCCCTAATGTATCAAGGGAACCCCTGATTATGTGGTAGCGAACTCCAGGAAGGTCTTTAACCCTGCCGCCCCTTATCAAGACAATGGCATGCTCTTGAAGATTATGGCCTACGCCGGGTATATAGGTAGTAACCTCTATTTTATTAGTCAACCTGACCCTTGCCACTTTTCTCAATGCTGAATTTGGTTTCTTAGGGGTCGTAGTGTAAACCCTAACGCATACACCTCTCTTCTGAGGACACTCGTTAAGTGCCGGACTGCTTGTCTTGTTTTTTACCTTTTCTCTACCCTTTCTTATTAACTGATTTATGGTTGGCAATTATCTCACCTCAAATTTTAAAATCAGGCAGTCATGCCTAAATTTTTCAGATCAAATTCAATTAAAGCAAAGTATTTATTGTAACAACTAAAAAAAATATGTCAAGATTTTTTTTGAAATATCTGACATATTTTTTCTAAACTGTCACATCCTCTACTTCCTGCGGAACTTCCCCTATCTTCTCTTTTTCTAAAATCTTCTCCATCTCAAGGGCAATATCCTGATACATCTTTATGCCTGTACCTGCAGGGATAAGCCTACCCATAATTACACTCTCTTTCAATCCCTTCAGATAATCAATCTTACCGCTTATGCTTGCCTCAGTAAGGACCCTTGTTGTCTCCTGGAAAGATGCAGCAGAGATAAAGCTCTCAGTGCTGAGCGAGGATTTAGTGATGCCAAGAAGTGTAGGCCTGCCCTTTGCACGTTTTCCGCCTTCAGCAACTGCCTCTTCATTTTTTCTCGTGAATACATTCTTTGGCACCTGCTCCCCAATGAGAAAATCTGTATCACCGGAATCCTCAATAATGAGATGCTTCATCATCTGTTTTACTATAACCTCAATATGTTTATCATTTATCTGAACACCCTGAAGCCTGTACACCTCCTGAACCTCATTAACCAGATACTTCTGAAGTTCATCTACACCAAGCACGTTCAGTATATCATGCGGGTCAACAACGCCGTCCATCAACTGTTCACCTGCCTTGATCCTGTCACCTTCATGAACGCTGACATGCTTTCCCCTCGGAATCAAATACTCCCTCTTTTCTCCATCGTCGGCAACAATGGTAACGAGCCTCTTACCCTGAACAAATCCTCCGAGTTTGACTGTCCCGTTTATCTCTCCAATGATTGCCTTCTCGTGAGGTTTTCTTGCCTCAAAGAGTTCTGCAACCCTTGGAAGGCCACCTGTAATATCCTTTGTCTTTGTGGTCTCTCTCGGTATCTTCGCAATTACATCGCCTGCTGAAATCGTCTCCCCTTCTGATACAGCAATGTGGGCACCTGCCGGAAGAAGATATCTGCCTATGGTCTTCTTAGTCTCCTTGAGGTCTTTAATGGATATCCTCGGCTGGAGCTTCTCTTCTCTGTGCTCAAGTATTACCTTCTGCACTAATCCCGTAACCTCATCAGTCTTCTCCTGAACTGTCACACCTTCTATAATATCACCAAATGCAATCTTTCCGCTGACATCGGTAAGTATGGACATCGTATATGGATCCCACTCTACGAGTGTGTAACCCTCGGGGACGGTCTGGCCATCTTTCACCTTCAGCTTCGCACCATAAACAACTTTGTACCTTTCTTTTTCCCTCCCGTGCTCATCCTGAATTATTACCGAGCCGTTGCGGTTCATAACAACTATATCACCGTGTTTATTCACCACGGTACGGAGGTCGGAATATTTTACTGTCCCGCCCTTCTTCGTCTGGAGTGTAGTCTGCTCAATCACCCTGCTGGCAGTCCCTCCGATGTGGAATGTCCTCATTGTAAGCTGTGTCCCCGGCTCACCAATTGACTGTGCGGCTATTATGCCTACAGCCTCGCCCATTGTTACGTGATCACCGGTGGCGAGATTCCTGCCATAGCACTTTGCACAGACCCCTTCTATAGACTCACAGGTAAGGACTGAACGAATCTTTACCTTTTCTATTCCTGAATTTTCAATTTTTTCTACTGCTATTTCATTTATCTCTTCATTTGCCTTTACCATCACATCTTCGGTAAACGGGTCTACAATATCTTCCAACGCTACTCTTCCCAATAACCTCTCGCTTAACGGCTGGATAATCTCTCCGCTTTCAATAAGCGACTCTACTTCAATGCCCCTTATAGTCCCGCAGTCCTCTTCCCTGATTATCATATCCTGCGCCACATCAACAAGTCTTCTTGTGAGATAACCTGAATTTGCAGTCTTCAGCGCCGTATCTGCAAGCCCCTTCCTTGCACCATGGGTTGATATGAAGTACTGCAGAACTGTAAGTCCCTCTCTAAAGTTGGCTGTAATCGGTGTCTCTATAATCTCCCCAGAGGGTTTCGCCATAAGACCCCTCATACCTGCAAGCTGTCTTATCTGCTGTGAGCTTCCCCTTGCACCTGAATCTGCCATTATATATATTGAGTTAAAATCTGTACCTTTTTCTACATTCCCCTCCATTATCCTCTTGTCTTCAGATTCCAGGTCCTTGAACATCTCATCCGAGACCTGCTCATTTACATGCGCCCAGATATCTATTATCTTATTGTATCTCTCGCCGTTTGTGATAAGTCCATTCCTGTACTGCTTCTCTACCTTCATGACCTCTTTTCTGCCCTCTTCAATAACCTTTTCCTTTGTAGCAGGAATGCGCATATCATCGAGAGATATGGATATACCTGCCCTTGTAGAATACATGAATCCCATCTCTTTCAGCCTGTCAATAAATTCTACAGTCTTTTCTCTACCTGCCTTTAAATAGCTTTCACTTACCAGTTCAGTGAGTGTCTTTTTATTCATCAGTCTGTTTACCTTTGAAAAAGGTATCTCTGAAGGCACTACCTCATGCAATAAAACCCTTCCGGTTGTGGTAGAAACGAGTTCACTGTTTATCCTGACTTTTATTTTTGCCTGTAGATCCAACTCGCCTGCATCATAGGCTATCCTCACCTCATTCCCATTTGATAAGACCTTATTCTCACCCTTTACCCCTCCCCTAATCTTTGTCATGTAGTAACAGCCAAGCACTATATCCTGACTCGGAACCGTGATAGGCTTTCCACTGGCCGGGGAGAGTATATTATTTGTTGAAAGCATTAAGACCTTCGCCTCTATCTTTGCCTCCATTGAAAGGGGGACATGAACAGCCATCTGGTCTCCGTCAAAATCTGCGTTAAAGGCAGTACAGACAAGCGGATGAAGCTGAATAGCCTTGCCCTCTATGAGGATTGGTTCAAATGCCTGAATACCAAGCCTGTGAAGTGTAGGTGCCCTGTTTAAAAGTATAGGATGGTCCTTTATCACTTCATCTAACACCTCCCACACCTCAGGAGATTCCTTCTCCACCAGCTTTTTGGCACTCTTAATAGTTGTTGCATAACCCTTCTGTTCAAGCATGTGGAAAATAAACGGCTTAAAAAGCTCAAGTGCCATCTTCTTTGGAAGACCGCACTGATGGAACTTAAGTTCAGGACCTACAACAATAACTGTCCTTCCGGAATAATCCACCCTCTTTCCAAGCAGATTCTGTCTGAAACGTCCCTGTTTGCCTTTAAGCATATCGCTGAGGGATTTTAAAGGTCTCTTATTTGTCCCCCTCAATGTCCTTCCACGTCTGCCATTATCAAAAAGGGCTGCAACAGCCTCCTGCAGCATCCTCTTCTCATTCCTTATGATTATCTCGGGTGCCCTGAGCTCTATTAACCTCTTCAGCCTGTTATTTCTATTTATAACCCGTCTATACAGGTCATTCAGGTCTGATGTTGCAAACCTGCCCCCGTCTAACGGAACCAATGGTCTTAGTTCCGGGGGGATTACAGGTATTACCTTTAAAACCATCCACTCAGGCTTATTGCCTGATTTTCTGAATGCCTCAACTATCTTCAGCCTCTTTACAATCTTTCTCCTCGTCTGAACAGATGAGGTGGATTTCATCTCTTCTTTTAAATCCTTTGAAAGCTGCTCAAGGTCAATCTTTTTTAAGAGTTCATAAATTGCCTCTGCACCCATCATTGCAGTGAACTTATCACCATAAAGCTCTCTCATCTCCTTGTACTTATCTTCAGGGAGCAGCTTCTTTTCTTTCAGCGGTGTACCACCGGAGTTAACAACTATATAATTCTCAAAATAAATAACCTTTTCCAATTCACGGATTGAGAGGTCAAGCATATTTCCAATCCTGCTTGGCAACCCTTTTAAAAACCAGATATGTGCAACTGGAGAGGCAAGCTCTATATGCCCCATCCTTTCCCTTCTTACCTTTGCAAGTGTAACCTCTACGCCGCACTTCTCGCAGACAACACCCTTATACTTCATCCTCTTATATTTTCCACAGATACACTCCCAGTCCTTTACAGGACCGAATATCTTCCCACAGAAAAGCCCATCTCTCTCAGGTTTGAATGTCCTGTAATTTATGGTCTCAGGTTTTTTTACCTCGCCAAATGACCATGACAAAATCTTTTCAGGAGAGGCAAGTTTAATCTTTATACCGTCAAAGTGTATAGGTTTTTCAAAAAGTTCTCTAAAATTTTCCAATTGTATATCCTCCAAAAGGCAGTATCAATGCCAGTGTTTAGTGTTATTTTTTCACTGACACTAATAACTGACACTGTTCACTTTTTTTCTTCCTCAACCAATTCTACATCCAGGGCAAGACTCTGGAGTTCTTTTACAAGGACATTAAATGACTCAGGCACACCCGGCTGCAATGTGTTATCTCCTTTTACAATTGACTCGTAAATCCTCTTTCTCCCCTCAACATCGTCGGATTTCACTGTCAGCATCTCCTGTAAGGTATATGCAGACCCATATGACTCAAGTGCCCAGACCTCCATTTCACCAAGCCTCTGACCGCCAAACTGTGCCTTTCCGCCTAATGGCTGTTGTGTAACGAGGGAGTATGGGCCGGTAGACCTGGCATGTATCTTATCATCTACCAGGTGATGCAGTTTCATCATGTATATATATCCTACAACAACCTTCTGATCAAACGACTCGCCACTCCTTCCGTCATAAAGAACTGTCTCGCCTGTCTCTGGAAAATCAGCCTTTTTTAATAGCTCCCTTACATCAGCCTCCATTGCACCATCAAAAACAGGTGAGGCAACATGTATATTTAACCTTTTTGCTGCTATACCTAGGTTAGTCTCCAAAATCTGCCCAACATTCATTCTTGAAGGCACGCCAAGCGGATTCAATATAATATCCACAGGTGTCCCGTCTTCAAGATACGGCATATCCTCCTCAGGTACAATCCTTGATACAACACCCTTATTACCGTGTCTCCCTGCCATCTTGTCACCTACAGCAAGCTTCCTCTTCATTGCTATAAAGACCTTTACAAGCTTAATAACGCCGGGAGATAACTCATCTCCTTTTCTTAGTTTAGATATCTTCTCATTCATTAGGGTCTTCATGGCATGTATTTGGTCCTGTGCCACATCTTCAATCTCCTGCATCTCATCTTTTACATCAGCCTCAACAACCTCTATGCCCAATAATTCTTTGCCTTCTAATTTGCTCAATATCTCTTCTGTCAACTTCTTCTTTTTCTGAATCAGAAGCTTTTTCCCAGCTTTTATATCCTCTGCAGCAATCCTGCCCGTGAGGAGGTTTCTGAGTTTTCTATCCCTTTCTTCCTTTATTATATCTATCTCCTCTTCATAATCTTTCGTAAGCCTTGCTAACTCCTCTTCTTCAATGCTCTGTGCCCGTAAATCCTTGTCCATTCCCTTTCTGGAAAAGACCTTTACACCTATAACTGTCCCTTCTATACCGGGGGGAACTCTGAGCGATGTATCCCTCACATCTCCTGCCTTCTCGCCGAATATGGCCTTCAAGAGTTTTTCCTCCGGAGAAAGGATTGTCTCTCCTTTTGGAGTAATCTTGCCAACTAAAATATCATCTGTCTTTACCTTTGCCCCAATACGGATAATCCCGCTCTCGTCTAAATCCTTTAACACCTCTTTGTTTATATTTGGGATATCCCTTGTAATCTCCTCCTTACCCTGCTTGGTATCTCTCGCCTCTACTTCAAACTCCTCTATATGAATCGATGTAAATATATCCTCCTTCACAAACTTTTCACTGACTATTATCGCATCCTCAAAGTTGTAACCATCCCACAGCATAAAGGCTACAAGGACATTTTTTCCCAATGCAAGGTCACCTCTCTCAGTAGCAGGACCGTCTGCAAGAACATCCCCCTTCTTTATCCTGTCACCATTGGCTACCAACGGCCTTTGGTTTTTGCAGGTATTCTGGTTTGACCTTTGATATTTGCTCATGTTATATACATCTACCCTTGGCGATTTCTTACCTTTCTCTTTTCTGTCAGATAGTATTACAATCCTGTTTGCATCTACACTCAATACCTCTCCCGATGTCCTCGCAAGAACTGCTGCACCTGAATCCCTTGCCACAATTCTCTCCATCCCTGTGCCAACCAGCGGTGCCTCCGTCCTTAAAAGCGGAACCGCCTGTCTCTGCATATTTGAACCCATCAATGCCCTGTTTGCATCATCATGCTCAAGAAATGGGATTAAAGATGCAGCCACACTTACCAGCTGTTTAGGCGACACATCCATGTAATCAATCTTATCGGGGGGCACCATTATGAACTCCCCGCCTTTTCTGCATGAGACAAGTTCTGTCTCAAAATTACCCCTGCCATCTATCGGAGCGTTTGCCTGTGCAATTGTAAATCCTTCCTCCTCCATTGCAGAGAGATATATTACTTCATCTGTTACCTTTCCATTCTTTACCTTTCTATAAGGCGTCTCTATGAATCCAAAATCATTAACTCGTGCATAGGTGCTGAGCGAAGCAATGAGTCCTATGTTTGGACCTTCTGGAGTTTCTATTGGGCATATCCTTCCATAATGGGTTGGATGGACATCTCTAACCTCAAACCCTGCTCTCTCCCTTGTGAGTCCACCTGGACCCAATGCTGACAGCCTCCTCTTATGGGTAATCTCTGATAAAGGATTCGTCTGATCCATAAACTGGGATAATTGGCTGCTTCCAAAAAACTCTTTTATAGCAGCCATAACCGGTTTTGAATTTATGAGGTCATATGGCATAGCGGTCTCAATATCATGTATATTCATCCTCTCTATAATAGCCCTCTCCATTCTCACAAGCCCTATTCTTAATTGATTTTCTAAAGACTCACCGACTGCCCTCACCCTTCTATTCCCAAGATGATCAATATCATCTACAGCGTTGATACCCTTTCTGAGATTGAATAGATACTTCACAGTACCCACAATATCCTCAGGGGTCAGATGTCTTTGGCTCAGCGGTAAATTTAAGCCGAGTTTGCTGTTTAATTTAAGCCTGCCAACTTCAGATAAATCATATCGCTTTGGATTAAAGAACAGCCCTTTAAAAAGCAGTTTGGCTGTCTCGGGTGTAGGCGGCTCTCCAGGTCTTATCCTTCTGTATATTTCCTTTAATGCCTCCTCAGTGGTATTTATTTTATCTGAAAGCAATGTATCTCTTAGTGAGGTATCATTAAACTGTTCATCAATATGGAGAACAGAGAACTCCTTTATCTTGTTCTTTCTTATAGCCTCCAGCATGTCAGCCGTGATATCCGTATTTATCTCAAGGAGAACCTCACCTGACTTTTCATCAACCACATCACTGGCTATAATCTTTCCTATTATTTCGTCAGGGCTTACTTTAATGGTCTTTATCTTTGCAGCCTCCATTCTCTTTATCATCCCCCTGTTTATCTTCCTTTGAGCTTTTACTATACACTCTTTGGTTTCAGGGTCAATTATATCCTCCTTAGCCTTTTGTCCGACAAGAAGGTCGGTAAGCTTCATAGAAAATGTGTCAGACTCGGAATGGTAATTTATCTTTACTGCCTCATAGAATATTGAGAGGATTTCATCAGTTGAATTGCCCAACGCCCTCAACAGAATGGTGGCAGAAAACTTTCTCCTCCTATCAATTCTTACATACAGTATGTCTTTTGTATCAAACTCAAAGTCAAGCCATGAACCTCTATAAGGTATCAAACGGGCAGAGTATGAAATCTTTCCAATAGATGAGCTCTTTCCCTTGTCATGAAAAAAGAAAACACCTGGCGAACGATGCATCTGGCTCACTATAACCCTCTCAATCCCGTTTATTATAAAAGTCCCCGTATCGGTCATGAGCGGCAGTTCACCCATATATATCTTCTGTTCCTTTATCTCGCGAATTGCACTCTTTCCCTGCTCGTCTTTTTCCTTAACAACTAACTGTACTAATATCTTAAGCGGATCAGCATATGTCATACCCTTCTGGTGGCATTCATCAATACTATATTTTTCTTTATACACCACTTCTGTCTTGCACTTTTCACAGACCACCCCTTCTCCGCCGAGTCCCTTATATTCGCCGCATTTGCATTCCCATATGCCAACCTCATATCCGACATATTCAATAGAGGCGCTCTCCTTATAATTGGTTATAGGAAATACACTCCTGAACACCTCCTCAAGTCCCCTATTTTCCCTCTTATCTGGATTTTTATCTCTCTGCAAGAATCTATCATATGACCTTTTCTGAACCTCTATCAGATTCGGAATATCAACTATAACAGGGATTTTACCAAAGTCCTTACGATGGATAAAATTACTTGAATCCATCGCGGTTCTACTGCTTAACATATTTTTGCCCCCTCAAAAAGTGTAAGTGCAAATATTTAATTTTTTACCAACACTAATAACTGCCACCACCACTATTTTATCTCTATCTTTGCACCCACATCTTCCATCTTCTTCTTAATCTCTTCTGCCTCTTCCTTCTTTATGCCTTCCTTAATAGGCTTCGGGGCGCCATCTACCAGGTCCTTTGCCTCTTTAAGTCCGAGATTGGTTAATTCCCTGACTACCTTTATTACCTGGATTTTCTTGTCTCCTGCATTAGCCAGTATTACACTCACAGTTGCAGGTTCTGCTGCTGCTGCCTGTCCTGCCGCTGCTCCGCCTGCTGCTGCGACTGCCACCGGGGCTGCTGCCGTAACACCAAACTTCTTCTCCAGTTCCTTTACCAAATCTGAAAGCTCAAGAACTGAAATGTTCTCAATGTAGGATATTACATTCTCTCTTGACATCCTTGCTACCTCTGCCATATCATTTTCCTCCTTTTAAAATTAGTAAGCAGTATGGGGTAAGCAGTAAAAAAAACTGCCTACTGCCTACTGTTTACTGCCTACTTTAGGTTTATTTGATTCTATCGCCTTTAATGTATAAACAAACTTCCTTATTACTCCATGTAAAACACCGACTAAATTTGTCGCAGGGGACATCATGCTTGCAAGTGCCTTGGAGAGGAGAACCTCTCTTGATGGGAGTTCAGACAATTTTTTTACCTCCTCTGCCCCAATCACATTCCCTTCTACAAGCCCTGCCCTTATATTCAGCTTCTCTTCCTTCTTTGCATAAGAGACCATTATCTTTGCAGCCGCCACAGGGTCTTTATAACTTATTGCCAGAGAAGTCGGACCAGCAAAATATTTAGAGGTGTTTTCAAAAGGGGTGCCTTTTGATGCTATACCTGCAAGGGTATTTTTAACAATCTTGAATTCAATTCCTGCACCCCGCAGCATCTTTCTCAGTTCGGTCAACTCCTGAACAGTAAGGCCTTTATAATCAGCAAATACTGCCGCCTTCGCCCTTAAAAATTTATCGTGAAGCTCCTTTATCTGTTGCTCTTTATTTTCACCTGCCACTTTTATTCAACCCCCTTTCCATAGAAAATTTCAAATTTCAAATTTCAAATTTCAAATTTTTTAATTAGACTACATTCATTAATTTTGAAATCTGGACACTGTCCGCCTTAACACCAGGACCCATAGTTGTAGATACAGTAATACTCTTAAGATAATGCCCCTTTGCCGATGCAGGCTTCATCCTTACAATAGTTTCAAGGATTACCCTTGCATTCTCAATGAGGTCTTCAGGTTTGAAGCTCGCCTTCCCGATAGGGACATGGACTATCCCTGCCTTTTCAGTCTTGAACTCCACCTTACCTGCCTGTATCTCTTTTATAGCCCTGGCGAGCTCAAAGGTAACGGTGCCAGATTTTGGATTCGGCATAAGCCCCCTTGGGCCCAGAACCTTCCCCAATTTACCTACAGCCCCCATCATATCAGGTGTTGCAACAATACGGTCAAACTCCATCCATCCGCCTGTAATCTTCTCAATCATATTCTCTGCACCAACAAAATCCGCCCCTGCCTCCAATGCCTCTTTTTCCTTCTCCCCCTTTGCAAAAACCAATATCTTCGTCTTCTTTCCGATCCCCTTCGGCATGACCACGCTCCCCCTTACCATCTGGTCAGCCTGCTGAGGCTTAACACCCAGTCTGACCGCCATTACAACAGTCTCATCAAACTTGGCAGAGGCAAGGCTCTTTGACAGGGCTATTGCATCTTCAAGAGAATACTCTTTTTTCTTGTCTATCTTTGATTCTAAATTTTTATATCGCTTTCCCCTTTTTCTCATAACCTCCCCCTATTCTTCTACAGTAATCCCCATATTTCTTGCAGTCCCGATTATTGTCCTCATTGCTGCATCTATATCAAAGGCATTCAAATCGCTCATTTTTGTCTCTGCAATCTGCTTAATCTGGGACATTTTAACCTTGCCAACTTTTGTCTTGTTCGGCTCAGAAGACCCTTTTGCAATGCCTGCAGCCTGTTTAAGGAGAACTGATGCAGGCGGGGATTTTGTTATAAATGTAAAACTCCTGTCTGAATATACAGTTATCACAACAGGTATTATAGTGCCTTCCTTCCCCTTGGTCTGGGCATTAAATGCCTTGCAGAACTCCATTATATTAACTCCATGCTGACCGAGTGCAGGTCCAACCGGAGGGGATGGATTCGCCTGTCCGCCTGGAATCTGTAATTTGATCATTGCCGACACTTCTTTTGCCTTAGCCATATAACCCCCCTTTATAATTGACGATTGTAAATTGAAGATTGAATAAATTTAATAGTCAATCATCAATAGTCAATCCCTTATACTCTTTCTATCTGTGAAAATTCAAGCTCAACAGGCGTTGCCCTTCCAAATATAGTAACCATTACTCTAACTTTACCCTTATCAGCATTCATCTCGTCAATTACACCTGCAAAATTGGCAAATGGTCCATCTACAATACTTACCTTCTCCCCTTTTTCAAAAATAAACTTCGGTTTTGGTTTTGCTGCCTCTCCCTTTAACTGCTCTAACAACCGATTAATCTCTTCTTCATCCAGAGGTGTCGGCCTTGTCCCGCCAAGAAAGCCTGTAACCTTAGGTGTATTTTTTATGACATACCAGATATCGTCATCCATCTCCATCTCTATCATTATGTAGCCGGGAAAATATTTTCTTGTAGATATCTTTTTCTTCCCCCCCTTTACCTCAACAACATCTTCGGTGGGGACGAGGATCTGGCTCACCTTCCCTTCCATTGCACTGTTTTTCAGCCTCTCTTCCATATTTGACTTCACCTTGCCCTCATACCCTGAGTAGGTATGAACCACATACCATTTCTTATCCATCTAATAAAAACCTTTCTTTATTTTAAAATTATCAGCCCTTAAAGACTCATTTTATAAGCCTTTCAATCAATTTTGAAAGACCAAGGTCAACCAGTCCAAGAAAAAAAGAAATCAAAAATACAGAAATAATAACTGCCGATGTTGTGTATATCGTCTCTTTCCTGGTCGGCCATGAAACCTTTTTCATCTCTATCTTTACTTCATTTAAGAAGATTTTTAATCTATTTATGTATTCCATCATAAAAAAATTGGCAGGCCAGGAGGGATTTGAACCCCCAACACCCGGATTTGGAGTCCGGTGCTCTAGCCGTTAGAGCTACTGGCCTGTTACCTAATAAAATCCCTCTCTTTACGCAAGGTCTATTTAACCTCCTTATGCAGTGTATGTTTTCTACAAAAAGGACAATACTTTTTAAATTCCAGCCTGTCAGGGGTTGATTTTTTATTCTTTGTAGTTGAATAATTTCTATTCTTGCACTCACCACATGACAATTGAATTATATCCCTCATTCTATCACCTCACTGATTACACCAGCCCCTACAGTCCTGCCGCCCTCTCTTATCGCAAACCTCAACTCCTTCTCCATCGCTATCGGTGTTATCAAGTCAACATTCATTGTTATGTTATCTCCAGGC
>Ga0209520_10000597_pt1 | contig 20134 bp, 17 predicted proteins | sample Rifsed16ft1_FD_184009 | JGI IMG/M metagenome (GOLD analysis project Ga0209520, IMG submission 184009) | Soil microbial communities from Rifle, Colorado, USA - sediment 16ft 1 (version 2) | ecosystem: Environmental > Terrestrial > Deep subsurface > Rock core/Sediment | place: Rifle, Colorado...
CGATGTGATCCTCTCGAATCTCACTTGCGTTTGAGTCCATCGCGCCAGGCAATCGCTTCTAGTTCGACCCGGACAGCGTCCTCGACGGCAATCACGGGTCGTGCCTGGAATTCAAAAGCAGGCCAGGTCGAGCAGAACTTGTGAATGGCCAACGGATCGTCGCAGTCCACCAACACGTGCCCACCCCACTCGCCCACTCGCACAACGAACAACTCGATCTTGAAATTGGCGGGCGCCTTCCATTGAGTGAAAACCTCCAGTATCCGCTTCTGGGCATTCTCGTACTCCGTAGGCGATCCTTGCGGACGTTCGAACCAGCTGATCATGTACTTCATCGGTATTCTCCTTTATTGAGTTGATGTCATCGGAACGGTAGTCGTTTAAACGGGCTAACTGCTAATTAGACTGCAAAAATGCAGTATAATTTCTTATTAGGGGTGTTATACTGCAAATCGTTTAACACCCATGCTATAACAAATGTAATCTCATGTCAAGAGGAAAAAATGGAAAACCGCCCAAAAAAGAAACTCCTCGTCCTCGTACGTGAAGCTATTTATCGAAAACATTATTCAAAGCGCACCGAAGAAGCTTACATCCATTGGATCAAGCGATATATCTTTTTCCACAATAAGCGTCATCCGCTGGAAATGGGCAATGCGGAAATCGAGGGATTCTTGACTCATCTTGCAATCAAAAAGCGGGTGTCTGCCTCTACCCAAAATCAGGCGTTTAGCGCCTTGTTGTTTCTTTACCGAGAAGTGCTCAACAAACCTCTGGAAGGTCCAATTAACTCTCTGCGGGCGAAGCGACCCAAGAGACTGCCGACGGTTCTAACCAAAGAAGAAACATTCAAAATTATCCAGTGTATGTCAGGTGTGCACGGACTAATGGCGAAACTCTTGTACGGAAGTGGACTGCGGCTTTCCGAATGCGTTGAGATGCGAGTTAAAGACATTGATTTCGCCCAGCGCCAGATCATTATCCGGGACGCCAAAGGCATGCAGGATCGAGTGACCATACTTCCAGAGGGTTTAGTCAAGCCGTTACAAGAACATTTGGAACGCGTAAAAAGGTTGCACCAAAAAGACCTGAAGAAAGGCGGCGGCTCGGTTTATCTTCCCTTTGCACTGGGGCGCAAATATCCGGGCGCTGGTCGTGGGTGGGTCTGGCAATATGTATTTCCATCCGCGCGCTTGGCACGAGGCCCTCGTGACGGCGTCCTTCGCAGGTGGTATATGAGCGAAACGACATTACAAAGGGCAGTCCATAAGGCAGCGCGCCTTTCGGGCATCAATAAGCGTGTCAGTTGCCGCACCTTTCGCCATAGTTTTGCAACTCATCTGCTTCAAAACGGTTATGACATTCGAACCGTGCAAGAATTGCTGGGACACAAGGATGTCAAGACCACAATGATTTACACGCACATTCTGAATCGAGGAGGACTGGCGGTGCGGAGCCCCATTGATATGCTTTGACCATTCTCCGAGCAGATGAAGAATGAATTTGGGATCTTATACTAAGTTGCAATGCCCTACGAATATACCTTTCAGACATTATTGTCTTTTTGTTGAACTTGACGTACATAACTGAATCGTTTGCTTTGAAGAATTTGTGAGGTTATATTAAATCCAGCTAAACACCGAATGTGTCATTCTGAGCACTTCGTTAAACTCAGTGTAAACTCCGCGAAGAATCTCTTGGTTAAAAAAGTGAGACCAAAATGACGACACTACTTTCAGAAGCAATCAAGAAAATTGAAAATTTGCCCCCAGAGCTACAGGATGAAATTGCCAGACAAATTTTAGAGGTCATCGAGAGTGAACTCAAATGGCAGGCAACGCTTGCTCAGCCACACAGCAAGCTTGAAAAATTAGCGAAAAAAGCCATCGAAGAGTCAAAAGTGAGGTACGAGAAATGTTAAATACAATTAGAGCCGTGGTCAGAGAAGGAAGGATCGAGCTATTAGAGAAAGTAGATATTCCTGAAGGGACAGAAGTTTTAGTGACCATACTTGCTGATGATGCACAGTTTTGGTTGGGAGCTAGTCAGCCCTCACTAGCTGCGGTGTGGGATAACCCAGAGGATGATATTTATGAGCAGCTACTCAAAGGGTGAAGTTGTACTGGTACGTTATCCCTTTTCGAACTTGTCAGGCTCAAAAGTCAGACCTGCTGTTATCGTCAGCGCACCACATGTTTCTCAGGATGTATTCATTGTGCCACTGACGAGCAAAACTACATCGCTCCTACCGGGTGAATTTGTTCTGAGTGATTGGAGCCAAGCCGGGCTTAATGTTCCGACTGCGGTTAAGCGAGGTTTGTATACTGTGCACCAGAGTCTTATCGCGAAGAGGGTTGGAAAACTATCAGAACCCGACACAACAAATCTGGATGAAGCTTTGAGCAATTGGTTGGGGATATAAAAAGCCGAATCACGTGCCTAACCCACCGATGCAGCGGAGCGCGAAACGAATTTCGTATGAATCCTTCAGTGTTCGGCATGTGGCCCGGTGAACTCGGTTGTTAGACTGGTGCGAGCATGCGAGGAAAGAAGTGGAAGTGTTATAATCAAATGGTAACGGACTGAGGACAACTGACAAGAATACAAATGAAAAAAAAGAACTTCCCTGATCTTCAGGCATATATCCAATACTTAGAATCCATCGGTGACTTAAAAAGAATAAAAGCCGAAGTTGACCCTATCTTAGAAATAACTGAGGTTTACTCAAGGGTGGTTAAAGAAAGAGGCCCCGCCCTTATCTTTGAAAATGTGAAGGGGTCTCCATTTCCACTTGCAATTAACCTTTTTGGAACCGAAGAAAGGGTCGAGCTTGCTCTTGGAAGGAAACCAAGAGAGGTTGGCGAGGAGTTAGTTTTTCTTTTTGAGAAGCTAAACCCACCATCACTCAGGTCCTTTTTGTCAATATTTCCAAAGGCTTTGGGTCTACTTTCTATGAGAACGAAAAATGTAGGGAAGGGGATAGTTCAGGAGGTTTCGGAAGAACCTGATCTGGATAAGCTCCCTGTCATAAAATGCTGGCCAAAAGATGGCGGAAGGTTTATCACTTTGGGGTTAGTTTTAACACAGGATCCAATTACAAAAAGAAGGAATCTCGGGATATACAGAATGCAGCTTTTCGATAAAAAGACTGCGGCGATGCACTGGCATCCACATAAGGGAGGTGCAGCTCATTACCATGAAGCAAGCAAACTCGGAATGGACTTAGAAGCTGCTGTAATTCTTGGCGGTGATCCTAAGATGATTTTCACTGCTATAGCCCCGCTTCCAGAGGGTATGGATGAGCTTGCATTCGCAAGTTACTTGAGGGGAAGTCCGATTCCTATGGTTTCAGGGAAAAGTATATCGCTTCGAGTTCCGGCGAATGCGGAGTTCATTATTGAAGGAGTTGTACCACAAGGAGAGACACGAGTGGAAGGACCGTTCGGAGACCACTTTGGTCACTATTCGATGGAAGCCGATTTTCCAGTTTTCAGAGTAAGAGAGATTACGCGAAGACAAAATGCGATTTATCCCGCTACGGTTGTGGGAAAACCACCTAAGGAAGATATATTTCTTGGAATTGCTGCGGCAGAGATGTTCTCACCTCTTGTAAGGATAATCCAACCAGAGGTTAAAGACATGTGGGCATATCCAGAATCCGGATTCCATAACCTTCTTGTTGTCTCAGTTGACGAGAGGTATCCAAAAAACGGGATTAAAGCTATGCTTGCGCTCTGGGGAATAGGACAGCTTCTTCTTACAAAGTGTATGATAATGGTTTCGAGTGATATAAATCCAAGAGATTTTAGCGCAGTTCTCAAGGAAATAGGGGAGAATTTTGATCCACGTGAGGATTTTCTCTTGATTCCATGGGCGCCAATTGATACCTTGGATTTTTCAAGCGGGAAACTAAATATTGGAAGCAAGATGGGGATAAATGCTGTAAGAAAACCTAACGGTAGGGTAGCGAAGAGAAAGATTCCTGAGAGCGTTCCAGATCCAAGGGAGAAGCTAAGTGAAGTGATAGATTTTAGACTTCTTCCCGGTGGATTTTTAGTTCTTAAGGTTGAAAAAAATCCTAAAGATAATATTCGAAGACTCTTTGACATCCCTGGTTATGAAGATGTTAGAATCGTTGTAGCCCAGAGTCCTGATATTGATATAAAGGATGATACCGATCTAATTTGGGGTATATTTACTAGGTTTGATCCTTATCTTGATGTAATATTTGAGCATGCGGAACTAAGAGGCTCAGCGGTAGTTTATGGTGGAAGAATGGGGATAGATGCTACTTTCAAAGCGTGGTATCCTGAGGTTATAGAGATGTCAGAGGATATAAAAAATAAGGTGAAGGAAAGATGGCAAGATTATTGGAGAACATAGAAAGGCTTTGCAGGGATAAATCCCTCTTAGAGATACTTGAGAAGGTTGAGGCGGGAAAACGGATAAGTTTTGTAGATGGACTTAAGGTTCTTAAGAGTGATGACCTAAACGCAATCGGGATGATTGCGGATTATGTTAAGAGAAAAAGGGAAGGGGATAAGGTTTACTTCGTTGTAAATCGTCACGTTAATCCTACAAATATCTGTGCTATCTCATGTAAGTTCTGTGCCTTTGGAAAGCCCAAGGGTGCCGCTGGAACTTATGAAATGACATTCGATGAGATTCTTGCAGGTTTAAACGAAGAGTTAAGAGAGGTCCATGTCGTAGGTGGGCTCCATCCTGACTGGAAATTTGAGCATTATTTAGACATTGTCCGTGTAATAAAAAACGCTTATCCAGACACTCACGTAAAAGCGTACACCGCTGTAGAGATTGACTGGTTCTCTGAGATAAGCGGTCTTTCGATAGAGGACGTCTTAATAAAGATGAAAGAAGCAGGAGTTGATGCGCTTCCCGGTGGCGGCGCTGAAATCTTTGCAGAAGATGTTAGAAATAAGATCTGCGCGCCAAAGACCTCGTCTCAAAAGTGGCTTGAGATTCATAAAATAGCCCACCAGGTTGGGATTCCATCTAATGCAACGATTCTCTATGGACATTTGGAAAAATATGAAGATGTAGTCGATCACATGGATAGATTGAGAAACCTTCAAGATGAGACTCATGGATTTTTTGCCTTCATACCAGTTCTCTTTCAGCCTGAAAATACAAGACTAAAATATATAAAACCCTTCCCCGGTTCCTATGATCTAAAAGTCCACGCCCTTGCTCGCTTGTATCTTGACAACTTCCCGCATATAAAAGCCTACTGGATAACGTTAGGAGAAAAAACCGCACAGGTTGCCCTTCACTTTGGTTGCGATGATGCAGATGGAACTATTGTCAGAGAAAAAATCATCCACGACGCTGGAGCCCCTTCAGAGGTTGGTCATACAAGGGATTTCTTCGTAAAGACGATAAAGGACGCCGGTTACACCCCTGTTGAAAGAGACGCCCTTTATAATGTGGTTAGGGTGTATAATTAGGAATTGATGATTGTGTTAGAATGAAGTCTGCAGGATTCAAGAGTTGACCATTTAACTTGTATAGGAGGAAAGGAAGATGATGTATACAAAGAGCTTGTGGATTGGTCTAGCGTTTTCTGTTCTTGTTTACCTGCAAGGAGAACCCTTATGGGCAGAGCCAATTCATTGCAACAATGAATTAGATTGCCCTGGATTCTGCGTTGAAGGCACCTGCCAAGAGAGGGTCACATGCGATAGTGACAGCGACTGTACCCCATTAAATTCTACTAGAGTTAGTAATACAGGTGTAGAATTTGGTTGCGTAGAAGGCATATGCGATAGGGTGGAATGTAACACGGCTGAGGATTGCAGCACCGATAAGGCTTGCATTAACCATCGCTGCGAAGGATGCGACAACAACGCCCAGTGCGGTGAACGCGGGGTGTGCCAAAATAACGAGTGCGTTTGTGTAGAATGCAGGCACGACAGGCAATGCGCCTTTGATAAGAGGTGTGAGAACAACGCATGTGTGGACTTCTGTGGCGAGGATAGGCTTTTTGTTTCGTATCAGGACGGTGACACTACTTGTAGGGCTTGTGTTAATCCTCAGTTTGCCCAGCGTTGCCCGGACCCAAGGTGTCTTCCTCCGGGGAAGATATGCGCGTCGGGCTTCTGCGTGTCACCATGCGCACCTAGCGACCTGGAAATTTTCGAACGTGACGGGCTCCTCGAAGAGCTCATTGAAGATTTGGAACGACTTAGAACACAGCCTGATCCAGGTGGGCTTCCAGACTGCCCCAGATGTACCATCGGTTTTGATATGATAAGCGTGCGCGGTGTCTTGGAGCGAGCAGGGGTTACTAAGCCTGTACACATAAGCTTACTTGATAGTTCAGGGAAGGCGGTAGCCGACTTCGGCACCTTTTCTCCAAAGGGGCAATCTTGGTCTACAATTCCAGAGCTGATGCAGCCGAAGCTAATGCAATCTGTTGCGAACCAGGGGGGATGTGGTTACATGCTTGAAATCAGCGATCCCAAGAGCAAAAAAACTGCGCGCGGGGCTGTCTGTCTTGAGCCACGGAAGAAACCTCTACCCCTACAACGCACGCTCTGAGTCCTCTGCCAACGAAATTGTCATCGGAGGATAAACAATTATGGATGAGACAAGAACTGAGCCTCTGCATGGGTTGTTTGTGAACTCAAAATATGGGGTCAAGTAAGGGAATTTTTCACAAGAAAGATATAAGAATGCCGGTTATATGCTTGTTGAAAGGGACGCCCTTTATAACGTGGTGAGGGTGTATAATTAATGATCGATGATCGTGAATAATCTAATAATTCACGATTCAAGGCTTGACCCCTTTTTTTCTATGACCTCGTTCGACTTAGCTCACGATGGGTCTGTGTGCTCTGTGGCAAGGCAGTATATTTAGACATTTAATAATTAGAAAGGGTATGGAGTCATGGAGAGGGAAAATACACAGCTTGTAAAGCTCAGGTCTCTTTTAGAGATCGCAAGGGCCCTAACTGCTGAGAAAGACCTGGATCGGCTTCTCTCTCTTATACTGCAGGAGGTCACACGGGTAACAGAAGCGGACAGAAGCTCTGTATTCCTGGTGGATAGAGAGCGGCGCCAACTGTGGTCTAGGATCGCTCAGGGACTAGAGATAAAAGAGATCAGAATCCCACTTGCCTCTGGTATTGCAGGGCATGTAGCTATAACTAGGAAGATACTCAATATCCCGGATGCCTACCAAGACCCCCGCTTTAATAGCGAAGTTGATAAACAAACCGGCTACAAAACCAAAACTATCCTATGCGTCCCCATGATGAATCGAGAGGAAGAAGTGATAGGAGTTATAGAAGTGCTTAACAAGCGAGACGGAGAATTCTTACCCGAAGATGAAGAACTCCTTCTAGCCTTTGCAGGCCAAGCAGCAGTCGCCATAGAGAATGCCTTTCTCTATGAAGAAATAGAGAGACTCTTTGAAGGTTTTATCCGCGCCTCTGTCTATGCCATTGAGTCTCGAGACCCCACGACCTACGGTCATTCAGAGCGAGTGGCGGTACTTACAGTTGGATTGGCCGAAGCCATAAATAGAGTAGAAAGAGGCCCTTTATCAAAAGTCCGTTTCAGCCCGGATATGCTAAAAGAACTTCGATATGCGGCTCTACTTCACGACTTTGGCAAGATCGGGGTAAAAGAATCTATTCTTGTTAAGGCAAACAAGCTCTACGAAGAAGAGCTTCAGCTTCTCTTGATGCGGTTTAAGTTCATTAAGCGAACACTGGAAGCCGAGTATCTCCGAAAAAAAAACGAGATATTTGAGTCAAGCAAAGGGGCTAATACACATTTGATAGAGAGGCTTGATCAAGAGTTAATAGCGAAGTTATCTGATATTGACAGTCAGCTCCGTTTCATCTTGGAGTGCAACAAACCTGCCATAATTCCAGAGGGAGGATTTGAATGTCTCAAAGAAATCGCTATTCAGACATACCCCGACTTGGATGGAAATCCACAGCCGTTCCTAACCCCTTACGAGATGGAAAACTTATTTATACCTACAGGCAGTCTCAACACAGCAGAGCGCCTGGAGATTGAATCACACGTGATTCACACCATCCGTTTTCTTGAGCGGATTCCCTGGACCAAAAATTTCAAGGAAATTTCTACGATCGCAGGAGCTCATCATGAAAAACTTGACGGTTCCGGGTATCCAAACCGTCTGCGCGCGCCGGAGATTCCAACCCAAAGCAGAATGATGACTATTGCCGATATATACGATGCATTGACCGCAAGCGACAGACCCTATAAGCGCGCGCTTCCCATAGACCGTTCTCTGAACATTCTTGCATCAGAGGCTAAGGAGGGAAAGATTGATTGGGATCTTTTTAATCTCTTTATCGGGGCTAAGGTTTACAATCTCGTGATTCGTGGTTCGTGATTCGAGGGTTAATGCACAATGCACAATTCCATATTGATTTTTCATTAAGTCGGCATTATAATTACCTCCAAGTTATCATTATTGACGAAAAGGCAAGCCTACCGTAAGATGGGTACGCAAAGCTAAAGGGACCTCAAATAGAGAGAAAGGTTAGCCTGGCTACCGAATCAGTAATGAGTCCTTTTCTCTATTCATCCCTATGCAATGGTGATAATTCTTTAACAAAATAAAGGAGGGATGGATATGAAAAATTTTTCCTTCAAATCACAATTATCATACTATCAATTTTATTCCTTAATTTTTGGGATATCTCTATTTATACTAGGCTCAATTTTATTAATATCTATTTTTACAAAAGTAGCGTCTGCTTATCATGACGAAAATATTTCAATTTTAACCAATGATTTGCTTCAAGAGGCAACAAAGTACAACAAATCACAAGGGAAGGAAAAAGATGAAATAAAGCTAAGATTAGGAACTATTGTTTCCGAAAGGAAAGAAACCCTCCTTGAAGAAATAGAACATGATCCAATCTCTTTTCTCCTCTATGCCTTGCCTTCTGAGGTAAGAGACCAGCTTCCTCCTGGAATTAGAGAACAGATCGAGGAGCATGTTGAGATTGAAGGTATTTTAACCATAATTAGGGGTGACGATTTTGTTAACAAAAAAAGCCTAGTCACTTATTATCTTCAAGATATAAATGATCCTTCAATTACGTACACGTTGCATTTTGCCAAAAATCCCCCTGCTTTGAATTCGGATTCATGGATTATTGCGAAAGGAGTTAAGCTCGATAAAAAACTGGTGCTTGCTAATGGCAATGAACCGAATGTAAATACGATTGAAGCAGCGGCAGCAGCACAAACTGGCGTTCAGAATACACTTGTTATGATTGCTAATTTCACGAATTCTAACGTTCCTTGCTCATTTTCAACCGTAGACTCTGTTATGTTTACCGGCACACAGAATATTGATCAATACTATCAGGAAAACTCATTTAATAATATAAGCTTAGTTGGTGTTGTTAAAGGTCCATATCCCATTAACTATAGCAACGACAGCAGTACAAATACTTGTGATTTATACGGATTCGCAAACGCCGCCGATCAGAAAGCAAGTCAAGACGGTGTCAACCTTAGTAACTATCCAAGAAGAATATATGTTCTCCCCGACCATCTCGTCGATTGTGGTATCGGTTACGGAACTCTTGGCGGCAATCCCAGCCGCTCCTGGGTATTTGGAAATTGGTGTGACAACGAGGATGTATATGGACATGAATTGGGTCATAACCTAGGACCCCACCACTCAAATACTCCATCCGAGGAATATGCTGATGTTTCAGATATAATGGGCTATGCCGGCTATGGATATAGGCACTTTAATTCGCCTCATAAGATTGAAGTGGGTTGGGTGCCATCATCTCGAATTCAAACGGTAACAACAAACGGGAACTATATCATATCACGGTTGGAAGATGGCATAAATCCAGGGGAACCCCAGGTTCTTAAAATTTTCAAACCAGATACAAATGAATATTACTACATAGGATATAGACGCCCAATTGGCTATGACTCTAATTTAGTAACACAGTATAGAGATCGCACAAATGTTCATCGTTGGGGTGGTGTTGGAGGGACTTTCACATATTTTCTATCCGCACTGTCTGACGGTCAGAGTTACACCGATCAAACAAACGGCATTACAATCACCCAAACAAGTCATGACACATCACGATCATACGTATCAGTTAGTTTTAGCGGACCAGAATGCGTAAAGGCAAATCCAACAGTAGTTACCATTTCCCCTATCAGCCAGTCAGGAACTCCCGGATCTACGAAAAACTATACAGTTACAGTTAACAATAATAATAGTTCTGTATGTCTCCAAAACCAGTATAACTTGAGCGGTTTAGTACCAGGTGGTTGGTCTACTAGTTTTTCTCCCTCCGTATTAAATTTAAATTCAGGACAACAGGGTTCTTCAACATGGAGCGTTACTTCAAGTTCTATTGCTGTGGCAAGTAGCTACCAGATCACTGCACAAGCTGTAGATGCTGTTAATTCCACTTATACTGATTCGGAAAATGCGACTTATGTAGTGTTTATAGATACAACCCCTCCTACAGTTTCAATAACAAATCCCATAAATGGAACCACAGTAAGCGGTACTGTAAATATCCAGGTATCGGCTTCAGACAGCCTTAGCGGTGTTAATCGTGTTGAAATTTACATCGATGGGAGTCTCAAGAAAACCGATACTGCGGCTCCATACGATTACTCATGGAATTCGAGGAAGGCAGCAAATGGGACACACACAATTACTGCAAAAGGTTATGACCAACAAGGCAATTTCTCGCAACCTTCAATAACTGTGACAAAAGTAAAAAGATAACGCGGTAGTACTGATGGTGGTGGCAAAAGCTATAGAATAGAAGGGGTCTTGAATTATAAGCTTTTTACTGCAAAGACTTCTGAAGACTAAACGATCTTTACCAGGTCATAAAAAACCTTAATATTGTCATCACACCTTTCTAATCCATGGAAGCGTCTCTTTAATAGGCTCGGGAAAACTGTATGTGTTTTAAGGTTGCGTCACCTTTTTCATTAAATTTCTATTCAGGCATTTGTGTTTCCATCTCTTCACAAATTACATCAGGGTTGATAGTATTCGTTTGATCACTAGCGCCTCGTCTGCATTTGTATGTTCTCCCATTGCACAAAGCCATCCAGTATTCACTGCCATCTGCATCGTTAATTTTGTATTGTATTATTTCGATCTTTTCAGACGGACATGGAATTTTACCGACAGATTGTTCTTGCATAGTTTGAATTTGTGGGGAGGTTGTACATCCTGAGCTAAGTAAAATTGCTACTGTAGTTATTAGCAATGGTTTCATCTTAACTTGATAATTCCCTGCAGCCTGCTACGGTTTGCGCACTCCACGGTGTCATTCCGAACCATGTCCTGAGCCGTAGCCCTGAGCAAAGCGAAGGGACAGGCGAAGGAACAGTGAGAAATCTAGATGGGATTGCTTCGTTACTTCATTCCTCGCAATGACCGAAGGAGTCGTTTATTTAAATGCAGATACCCCGCAACTTACTGTAAGGTATTTCATTTAGCTTAAAGATTACTTCTTTCTGGTATAAACGATTTCCAAATTGCGGAATTCTTTTCCCCCGGGACCAGAAATATATATTTCATAAGTATATTTATCTTTGTTGATAATCTTTGTCACACCCCTAAATGATTTTTCACCCTCAAGGGGGTCTGTAAATGTTCCCTTTTCGACCAATGTCTTTGTGGATGGATCATAACTACCACTGGACATCATCATGCCTGTCCCCATATTATCAATCCAAATGGAATTGTATTGTTTTTCTGCATTATCATATCCTGTTATGCCCATGCCATTAAACGGCTGATCCATCGATTTCCCTTCAGCTGTCTGCTTAAGGAAACGTCCTCCCATGATCGATTTAACCTTACTTGTTCCCTTGGATACCTCTGGTTTCGCATTAGGAGACATCCACCACTTAACTGCATAGTTCCAGTTTCCAACGAAAGAATCTAAAATTTTATGATTTTCGCTAGGAGTAGCGTATTCCTTCCACTTTGCCATAACGGCATCTTGATTTTGGTCTGAGGCTTTTTCTTCGGCTTTACCTACAGCCGCGAAGGTTATAAAAACAAAAGCAAAAACAAGCACTGACAAAAAGTATATTTTAAATACATTTGGTGAATTCATTAATATTCCCTCCTAAATCATTAAATTTTTAATAATTGTAACTGGTCAGAAGGTTAGAAGAAATAGTTTGAGCTCTTTTTTAGAAAATCCTTAACTTTTGTCTAATACTACTTCAGCTCTTATTTTGGCATAAGGGTTATTGCAATCTCATAAATATTAATTGTCTATTCACCCGCGTATGGATACACTGTAACAAAAAAACGCAAGAATCAACGCAAAATCCACACACTGCTATAAAGGTTCTTAAACAATAAGGAGAAATAACAGGAGAAATAACAAATGAAAATCCTAGAAGATATTCGGCAGGATAAAGACCTGCAATCTCAAATCCACTGGGACATGAAGCCGCGGGAGAGGATCCGACGGACAAGAATAGAAACAGAGGAAGAAATGGCACAGATCGAAAAACAACTGCAAGCAAGGGTTGGTTACTATTTCTACATAGATGTCCGGAATCGCCATGCAGGACTATACCTTTACGAAAATTACCCGGATGGCTCCGGCAGATTCGTTGCAGAAATAACAGAAATCCCTGAAGAGATGCTACAAGAAGCCGTTTGGGAAGCAGGTGGAAAGATAGAGACTGACGGTCACTACCCCATAAATGCCTCGATAAAAACTTGGCTGAAAAATCGTCTGGCAGATTAACTAAAGGATACATCGAGAAGTTGAAACCGCGAATTACAGTCAATTACGATAATATTGGTGAGCTTCTAGAGCAAATTGAAGGACCTTTGTACAGATGATACCCATTACTTGATTTGTTACACCCCACAGAGGGTCACTGGAGGATCATTTCAAGACTGCTTAAAGATGGACAAGCAAACGGTCACTTGGTAATGTATGCTCATCTGGCTGCTTTGGCAATTGAACACGGAGCCAAGCTTTACACGACGGATAAAGATTTTTCTCGTTTTGACGATCTTCAGGTGGTTAATCCGTTATTGAAATAAATGAAAAGTGGGTACGTCCCTGTTTTTTTATAAGTTGTCTTAAGATTGGGGTTCACTCCACTTGGATGTATTGTTTGGTGCTTAAATAAAATTTTTAATTCCCACTTTAAGTCTATCAAGTAAGAAATTGTAGGTTTTTTGCACACATTCATTAACATTATAATTAATTAGACTACCTGAATAAGATAATACAGGATTTACTATTTGTAGCTTAATTGTTCTAGAGTTAGTTTGATTTATCTTTTTTATGGTTGAATAATGGTAATCCCTACCCTGACACTCAACAATAACGCTAGTATTTACTTTTTTATTTCCGAATTCTCCAAAATTTTCAAGACTATATATGATATTTCCTTCTAAAGAGATCAAAAAATCTACTCTTGCTCCTTCTATGAGATGTTGAGGATATATTTTTAAGGTAGGGTCTGCTGTGCTTAATGTACACTCATCCAACTCTGGATGTTCTAGCTTTACTCCATGATTCTTATTCAAAGAATATTTAATAAATGCAATCAAAAATTTTCTTTCTATTGGTGACTCACAAATCTTCAGAAAGTCAAGTAATTTAAAACAAACTTGGAAGGTTACTCCCCTAATATCAAATATAAGTTCGTCAAAATCTATTTTGATATCATCCTCTAACTCTTTCTCAACCCTGAATATGTAGTTCATAACATTTCTCATAAAATTCCTTGTGTCTGTATCATCAATCCATGACTGGAAAGTTGGAAACTGTTCTTCAAAAATCTGGCGTGCTTCATTAAATTTCTTCCCTTCATTCTTGAAAAGTGTATAAAACGTAGCAAACACTTGATTAGAAAAGTCAGTAGAAAATTTAGGTGGGAATATTTTGCTATTCTCTGTGTTAGGTAAGAAATGACCTGCTAATTTAAACAAATGCGATATATTGATTTCAAGTGCCGGCATAAGCTAATCTCTGAAGTTTAACTCTAATTTATTTATTTTATATCAACTTAGTCGTGGTTGACAAATACTTTATAGATTTATCGCTAATCAATTAGTTCTGTTTCAATGCAATTTATTAACTGTGTTGGATTTATACTTTGGTAATGGTTATCTTGTCCTTGAAAAGCTTGGTATCCAGTCTGAATCTTTACAACCTATGTAATAAATGGTTCCGTGGTTATTTTTATTCAAAAACTGCAAACTTTTAATTAATTTATCTTGTGCTGTAACTGAACATTTGTAGAATAATAGAGATGCGTATTATACCCGTCGGATTGTTTATATTTTGTCTTCTTATTTTAATAGCTTCTTGTGAAAGGGCTCCTATCGAACAGGCCGGCCAGGCCATGCGATTGACCACACCGCCTGAAACCCTTGCGGATGATCTTCCGCTGGGTCAGTTAGCAAACGGTATGGAAGAAAACATAGAGCGGTTGAATAAATTAAAAATTCGATCGCTGACTTTTGGACCCAGGGTCGTCTCAAAGGATGATTATATTTTGGCTCTCAGTTTCCTTGTAGATCAAATCAAGTCAAGCGCCTCGAGAACTCATTTCATTGAAACCGTGGTCAACAACTTCGATTTTTACGAAGTCTACGGAAAGGATAAGTGGGGTGAAGTTTTTATAACCTCTTATTTTCATCCGGTTATACCGGGGTCAAGAACAAAAACACCCAAGTATTCTCAAGCTCTTTATTCCGTTCCACCTGATTTAGTAAGTATTCGCCTGGATGAATTTGTTAAAGTTATTGAAACACTCTCCCCCATTAAAGACGAAGTGCTTAAGCAGACGTCTCAAATTGGTGTTTTGCGGGGGCGCTTAGTCCCGTCCGAATCGGGTGGTGCTTTAACCATATTGCCTTATTACACTCGAGAAGAGATTGAAAAGGAGCAAATTTTAGAGGGGCAAAATTTGGAACTGGCCTGGGTGGATCCTATTGACGCTTTTTTTCTACACGTTCAGGGGTCGGGAACGGTGAGATTCGAAGACGGTAAAGAGCTTCGATTAGGCTACGGCTCTAAAAACGGTTATCCCTTCGTCCCGATTAGTAAATATTTATCGGATGTAATCCCCAAGGAAAAGATGAGTATGCAGGCAATAGATGGCTATTTGCACCGGCTGCCTGAAGATGCAATGAGAAAGATTTTAGATAAAAATCCGAGTTACATTTTCTTTCAAGAATTGGAAGGAAAACCGGTTACCTCTTTAGGCGCTGAAGTAGTGGACGGGCGCACAATCGCTACGGATCCGAGTTTTTTCCCCAAAGGGGTTTTGGCATATATGGAATTTCCAAAGCCTGTGTTTACAGATGAAACTTCAGTTGAACCTATAGGATGGAAGACAACTTCTCGATTTGTTTTAGATCAAGATACAGGGGGAGCTATAGGCGGCCCTTATCATGTGGATCTTTATTGGGGAAGCGGGAAAGAAGCCGCTCGATATGCAGGGGTTATGAAGAATTGGGGGCGTTTGTATTATCTGGTGCCTAAAGATGAGTTTCTGCAAAAGCTTTTAAAAGATCCAGGTTTATAAAAGACTTTTAGTGGGTTACCCCTTCCACAATCTTAAGCTCTATAAAAAATTTTTATTTAACCTGTGCGGTCATGGACATTTTGACATGAGCGCCTATGAAGCATATTTTGCAGGGAAATTAACAAATCATTATTTAACTTAAGAGGAGCTTACGGCTAGTTTGAAGGAATTGAGGACACCTGCTATTAACTCATGACAACTTAAGAAATAAAGCAAATTGGGAAAATCCAAAAAGTAAGATTTGACTACGAGTTTATCTATTACTCACAAATTGAATTAGAGAAAGATACTAAGCGCACATCTAAACAAAGTGCAGAGTTTATTGTATAGTTAATTATGCATAATCTGATTCAATCCCTCCTCAAAAAATGATGGACGAAGATTTAAGACCTAATAAAGCAGAATTAGAATTTTTAACACTCTCCTATAACAGATTTTATGACATTTTTGAAGAAGTAATAGATGATTCCTTTTGGGATAAGGATGAATGGTATCGATTCTCCAAAGTAAAAGAGGGGTTTGCTATTTATCCTGAACTACTAAATTATGAGCCAATAAAATGGGTGATTACACATATCAAGGTATCTAGGCCTCCGATGGAAGCGGAAATCGGCAGTGAGCTTTTAAAGTTTATAAGAAACGTAATTATCCACTTCCCTTTTTTTAATAGTTGGAATGATGTATGGATAAATCAATCAACAATAAATTGGCATAAAGATGGTCAGTCTATCGACAGGTTTTTAAGAAAATACAAAGGAAGAGAAACAGTAAAATATAGATTTTGGGAAGCGGATAAGAAGAAGATGACATATTTGAGTATAAACTTCCCAAAACGTTATGAAGATAACACAAAAATTTATTTGAAAGACTTTTTAACTGAAAAAGAAGGGGTAAAATTCTCATTCATTTTAATGAGACAAATTTTAGATACACAAGTTGAAAAATAGATGGCATATAATTTGGTTACATATAAAAGCACATGAAGAGCGCATACAGATACGGCTTCGCTATTTAGTCCCATTACCTATTATCTTGCAGTGAACATCCAATCTATTAACCCACATTTATAATTATTTCCTTCTCCCCATACCTATGTAATCTACTGAGTTGCTTCTTTAAGTGGCTCAATAAATCCTTATGTGTTATAGTGAGTTAATCCCTCAACGTTTTAAGAAAAGGTGACCCAACCCCATTTAACATGAGTTCGGCGGTGACCACAGTTGTTTCTTAAAATCCATTCCTGCTGTCATGCTCGAACGTCTTAATCGGACATCTATAAATGATGGATTCCCGCTTGAGCCTGTACCCACATGCCTTCAGTGGGTAACATGCGGGAATGACAAATTGGAAATAGGGGACAGGACTTGCATGATTTATTTAAAGTGAGTTCGACTTAATGGTTGCGGAATTCTTTAGATTTCATTCAGAGAATTCCTGTGGTTTTAGAAAATTTGATCCGGTAATAATAAACATGGGTAGCCCGCCAGTCTTGCTGGTGGGCTAATTGGCAACGAGCAAGACTCGTTGCCTACCCGATCCGGTTATCCGTTTAAAAAACAATATCAAACTTAGGTTATTTAGTGCACTTCACTTCGATGCAATAATATCTCTACTCTTTTCGCCGCAGTTAAGCAACATATCCAGCGTAGATAGATTATATATAAACTCTCCCCAGAGCTGTGGATAGACGGGAGGATGAAAGCTAGAAAACTCGATTTGAAGTCCTGACTGATTCATTCGAATGATGTCTAAATATTTTTCTACGATGGGAAAAGTTATATAAGTATCAGCCTGTAGACATTTACAAATATTAATGATTAACTCAGTACCCTTGCCTGTGACTCCCAGTTCCGACTGAAAATAAAATTCGGTTTTAAGCCCAAGTGCACCCCAAAAGAATTTTATGATATTCAGATTGAGTTCAATTAACAGACGATTGTTTTCCCTGTAAATGGACTCCAGGATGGGAAAGTATTCCTTGAGGTATGGAGCGTTAGCATAACTCTGACGAATGCTTTGCAGGTGTTTTCTCTGCCAGTCTGTTTCATTGCATATTTCGACATTCCTAATTATCTGTAGCCCGCGCCCCTTTTTCCAAACAGGCACGGTCAACCACAACTCCCCCTGTTCATTTTTTAAGCGATTTCGATTAACCCAGCCACGACCTTGAGGAAACTGCACGTCATCGAGTAAAACAATGCAATCAGCCTTCATTGCCTTAAAGAACAATCCGGGCCAGGGTAAAAAGATAGGTTGGTGTGTGGCGACGATCATGGTTTGTTCTTAATTTTAATTTGTCTCATAACTATTGAATAGAGAGTCGCCTTGAATATACTTGAAAGGGGGAAGGCACTAGGATTCTCTATAACACCCCGTTCAGGCGGTTATGTGGGGGAAATTCTACATTTAGACGTAAGCAGTAGCATAAAAGTTACCATATCAGCCTGCTGGTTCTTATCCAAGATTGGGAAATTTCGGTGTCAACAGAGTTACTTTTGCTCCGTTGTGTAATTTCGCACCTAAAGCGGGGAGCTAAAAGACATATGTCTAAAAAAATAAAGCGACTGTTTACTAAATCTACGATTTTTTTGTTATCTATACTTTTTTCACTTTCAGCAAGTGAAATTCTAATCAGAGCTTTTTCACCCAAACCTAGCAAGCGACTGGGACATAATCAATTATTCGTCGAATATGATCCATTGCTTGGATGGAGAAAAATTCCGAATAAAAAGGGGAAGCACGTTAAATATGAATATGAAATCTCTGAAAGTATGAATTCCAAAGGTATCCGTGGACCAGAATATTCTTATGATAAGATTTATAATGAATATAGAATCCTTATACTCGGTGATTCATTTGCTGAAGGTTATACCGTTGAATTCAACGAGCTTTTTTCAGAAGTGTTGAAGCGGGAATTAAATAATAAAGGAGATAAATACTATGAAGTTATTAACACTGGTACTGCGGGATACAGCACAGACCAGGAATTTTTATTCTTTCAAAATGAGGGAAAGAAATATGCTCCGGATCTTACTATTTTGATGTTTTATCAGAACGACGTCTGGTATAACAACCGAAATAAATATTGGCGTGGGTATAAACCACTTTTTAAACTCGAAGATGGAGAACTACGGCTAACAAATGTTCCTGTTCTGAAACTAGAAACCCAATCCAATCAAACTCACTACATAACGACCAAGAATACTCAACACATGAAAATCAGAAATACAATGGCAGTATTTCCAAGAATAAAAAAATGGCTGTATGAGAAATCCTATCTCTGTAACTTTATTACGGATAGAATTAGAAACACATACTACTTGCATGCATTAGTAATAAAACTCGGCTTAACAGAAAAAAACATACAAAAGGAAGATGATGAACGAAATAATGAAAATGGAATAGATGACAAAATAGGTCTAATTCCGGATGAATTCAGGGTTTGGGCGAAGGTATATAATACTGAAATCCGTGATGCCTGGAAAATCACCGAAGCGATAATTATAAAACTTAAAGAAGAAACTACTGCCGTTGGAAGCAAGTTACTTGTCTTCTACAATCCCGATCAAGCGAGCATTTATGACGAGGAATGGCAAGCCACAAAAAGAAAATATGGGATTTCTGATAAAAGTTGGAGTATAGATCTAGTTGGAATTGAATTGGAAGCTGTTTGTAAAAGAAATAACATTGATTTTATTAATCCTACCGCAACGTTTAGAGCTGAAGCCAATAAGATTAAAATAGAGGGGGGACGGTTATACTTTATCAAGGATGGCCACTGGAATGTTAATGGGCATAAATTTGTTGGAGAGATATTGACAAAATATTTCAACACTAACTATTCGATGAATAACAAATAAGTAGCAGGAGCCAGCTCATAATATAGCGCCGATATACTTTGTAAGGCCACTGACTGACCATAGAAAGTAGTGGATGCTCGCCGCTGATGCTGGGTGCTAGGTATTATGAAAATACAGTGCACCTCAAGAACAATTATGGTTTGTATAATCTCAGTACTAAATATTTTTGGTCAAGTTTTTGATTGTGAATTAAACCTCATTATCCACTTTGTCCCCATACCTTTCTAATTCAGGGGGTCGATTCATAATTCTTCTTATACCTATTGAATCAGGGATACAGCTAAATTATAATCCGAAAGAAAGAGAAAAGTTGCGAAAATTTCCGTATAACACCCCGTATAGGGTAATTATGCGGGGGAAAATTCCTGCTAATTAATAGTTAGACTTTATTTTCCGTCATATATACGTTAAGGAGGAAATACCATGCCAAGATACGTTATCGAGAGAGACATTCCTGAAATTGGTACAGCTGAGCGCGAAGTCCTGCGTGAGGCTGCACATAAGTCAAATTCAGTGCTTGCAGAAATGCGTGCGGAAAAAAAGAACATTCAATGGGAGCACTCCTATGTTGCAGGCAACAAGACATTTTGCATTTATATTGCTGACAACGAGGCGCTGATTCACGAGCATGCTCAGCGCAGCGGTTTTCCCGCCACGAAGGTGACCGAAGTGCGGAAAATGATCGA
>Ga0209520_10000603_pt1 | contig 20029 bp, 17 predicted proteins | sample Rifsed16ft1_FD_184009 | JGI IMG/M metagenome (GOLD analysis project Ga0209520, IMG submission 184009) | Soil microbial communities from Rifle, Colorado, USA - sediment 16ft 1 (version 2) | ecosystem: Environmental > Terrestrial > Deep subsurface > Rock core/Sediment | place: Rifle, Colorado...
GGCGTTCACGAACGTTGTCCCGGCGGGAAGCGTGTCGTTGACCGAGACGTTGGTGGCGGCAGCGTTCCCGAGGTTCGTGGCGGTGATCGTGTAGGTGATCTGGCCTCCAGGGGTTACCGTGGCGGACGCGTTCTTGCTCACGCTCATGTCCACGGTGCCTGGCGGCGGGCACCCCGTGATGGCGGTGCTGGTCTGGTTGCTGTTCACCGAAGTCTCGGTCCCGATGGCAGCGGCCGCTTGGTTGAGGATGGGTCCGGGACAGGCGGCAGCGGCGACGCTGAATGTGATCGTCACGACCGCGGTCTGGCCGGGCTGCAGGGTGCCCAGGTTGCAGGAGACGGAGTTCGACGTGGCGCATGTCCCGTTGCCGTTCGGGTTCGTGAACGTCACGGCGGTCACGATGAACGCCGCGTTCACCGTGTCGGTCACGGTCACGTTGTTCGCCGTGTTGGCGCCGTTGTTCGTGACCGAGATCGTGAACTGGTTGCCGGTGCTTCCCACCGCGACGCTGGCAGGAGCGGATTTCACGGGAGTTGCGAGGGAGGGGAGGGCATTGCAGCCAGCGTTCAAGATCGCCTGTCCCTGCGCGTCCCAGTTCAGGCCGGGGTAGTGCTGCGTCGTCCCGGTGTCGTCGTCGTAGTCGAACGGCGGGATGATGTCACCCCAGCTCCTGTTACCCGAGTAGTCGATCGTTGGATCGAACGCGCCCGGAGGATCTCCCACGTGCGCCCCGTGGCCGGACGGGTCGATCAGGTTCGTGTTCGGATCGACGATCGAGTTCGCGTCGACTGTCGGGGGATTCTCGTAGATGTTGGTTAGGGAACTGTTCGCGTGGCATATCGTGATGTTCGGGTTCGGGTCTCCGTGGGTGCGCGGTTCGTGGCCGGGCTCTTCAGTGCGAGTCTCGACCGAACTGCCCGGGGACACGCTGCCACCGGCACTTTCTGTGGAGTCGGCATCGTGGTCGTCCGAGACGACGTCGGTGTCGCTCGAGAAGCTCCCGTCTCGAGAGCGATCGGCCGCGTCGGCCGAGATGAGCCCGAACGGTCCCATGGCCAGTGCAATGGTCAGCGCCAGGGCGGCGCTGTAGAAGGCATGAGTAAGGAGGCGCTTGCGCCTCCGGGTGCCGCGGTAGGGGCCGCGCATCTAGGTTTCCTCCTCCGATAACGTTCGTGGCTGGTACGCCGAAGGGCTCCGACGTCCCCCATCTGGGTAATCGTTACGTTCCCCGTATGGCCTAGACCATCCGGCGTTTGCCCTAAGCCTTTCGATGTAGCTGCGGGGTCCGAGAAGTTGTCGGAGAGGGTTGCCGGTGCAGCGCAACCCCGATCTGTTGCGGGGGAGGGAGTAGACCGTCTCCCGCCCGTAGTGCCGGGCTGTGTCTCCTCGATGGGGGTTGGGGTTGGGGGTCTGGGTGTGAAGGGACGCTAGGGAACTTGTCATAACGTACGTTCTGGGCGTTTCCAGGTTAGGAGGCAGAGGCTGCAGACGCTCCCGGGACGGCCTTGCTCTACGTGCCTGGGCGTGGCCGGAACCGTGCCCGAAGGCCCCACAGGGTGATGAGCCCCAGCGCCTCCGCCACGATGCGCCGGCTGATCTTGGAGTGCCCGTGCTCTCGCTCGCGGAACGTGATGGGGACCTCGACAACCGACAGCCCGAGGTTCCATGCGCGGTACGCCAGCTCCACCTGGAAGGCGTAGCCATCCGAACTGATCGGGATCTGCGTGATCGCCACGAGCGCCTCCCTGCGGTATGCGCGGAAGCCGCTCGTGGCATCGTGCATCGTGAAACCCAGGCAGAACCGCGCGTATCGGTTCCCAGCCCTGGAGAGGGCCACGCGGCCCGCGCTCCAGTTCGAGACCACGCCTCCTGGGATGTAGCGGCTCCCGATCACCACGTCGTGGTCGGCGACCTCATCCAGGAGCCTCGGTAGCTCCTGCGGTAGATGAGACAGGTCGGAGTCCATCTCGACCACGAGGTCGTATCCCTCCGCGTTCGCAAGCTCGAACCCGACGGCGTACGCGCTTGCGAGGCCGGCCTTGCGAGGGCGCTCAACGAGACGGACCCTCGCATCGCCCTGCGACCTCTCCCGGACGATCTTCCCCGTGCCGTCGGGTGACGCGTCGTCCACCACGAGCACGTCGATGTCTGACTCGAGCGCGGCCAGCCCGTCCAGAACCATCTCGATGGTCGCCCGCTCGTTGAACGTGGGAAGGATGACCAGCGTCCGGCGCTGCGGGCCGAGGGGCGGGACCGCCCGGAGCGGGCGCCTGCGTCCCCGCGGCAAGGCGATCAGGCCAAGCACGAGGATCACCGAGCCCCACGGAACCCAGTCGCCGAACCGCGTATACGGCGTCGTCCTGGTGGACGCCACGACCTCGTGGCGCATCGTCGCGGGCTCGAACAGCCCTCGCGAGTCCACGACCCTGCCACGCTCGTCGATGAACGCGCTGATCCCCGACACCGCTGCGTGCACGACCCACCGACCGTTCTCCACGGCACGGAGCCGGCTCATCAGCAGGTGTTGCTCGGACGCTGCCGTGCGCTCGTAGGACGCGTTGTTGATCGTCACCACGAGGACGCCGGCGCCCTGACGGACCATCTCGCGGTCGATCGACGGGAACGAGTTCTCGTAGCAGATCGGCGTCCCTATCGGCGGCAGCCCGGACACGGTGAGGTTGTGGATCGCCTCCCCCGGAACCCGGTCCACGGATACCTGGTCGATCGCTTCAAGGAACCCGAGCCGCTCCCTCCACGGCACGTACTCCCCGAAGGGCACCAGTCGCACCTTGTCGTAGCGGTCGACGAGCGCGCCGGTGCCGTCGAACGCGAGGACGGACGTGTGCTGCGATCCGTCCGGGTCATCGATCACGGCACCCGCGAGCGTCGGCGCCCCGACCGCGGCGATCGCCCCGGTCACGGCCGTTCGGGTCCGGGGATCGGCCGAGGCGCCCGGGTCAAGCGAGCCCTCGCCCCACACGACGAGATCCGGCGGGTCTTGCGCGAGCGCGAGGTGCCGGTCCACGTTCAGCTCCGCGACCGCCACGTCCTCGGCATCCCCTACGAGATCCTCGACGGCGGACACGTCGACCTGGATCGCCGCGATGTCGATCGAGGCGCCGTCGGGCTCGGGGAGCGGGATCAGCGCCGGGAGCAGGCCGATCGCCACGGCCAGCGTCACCGGCATGAGCGCACGTCGGACCTCCCCCCTCCCCCACCGTTCGAGGCCCAGCAGGAGCAGCCCCGCGATCAGCAGTACCCCGAAGGAGAGGCCCCAGACCCCTCCCACCGAGGCGAGCGGGACGCCGGGGGCATCGAGTTGCGTCGTACCGAGCTGGCCCCACCCGAATCCGCCAAGCGGGTAGGAACCGCGGATCCACTCGATCACGGTCCACAGGGCGCCTAGACCCACGGTCGAAAGGATCGGGCGGTCACGTCGCCACACCGCGGGTGCCAGGCCGCCGAAGGCGGCAGTGGAGGCGGCCGACAGGAGCACCAGCGAGATCCACGCCATCTCGCCGAATAGCGCGATCCAGTACAGGAGCGCCCCGAAGTAGGCGAACCCGAACACGAAGCCCACCAGAGCCGACCGGCGCGGGCGCGAACCACGCACGAGCCAAAGGAGCGGGATCGGTGCCACGTACGCGAGCGGCCAGAGACCCGCGGGCGGCAGCGCGAGGGACAGGAGTCCACCCGAGACCGCCGCGATCAGGAGAGCGAGTGGGAGCCGGAGCCTGCTGGGGTTCAGGCGCAGTCCCGGCAGAGCACCTTCGCCTTGTCCTTCAGCTGGCTCCGATGCTTCACCAGGTAGCAGTTCGAACATATGAATTCGGTGGGCTGCGGGGGTACGACCTTGACCGCGAGCGGCTCGAGTCGCTCCTCGCGGCCTAGGCTGAGGAGGGCGTCGTCTTCCTCTTCACCCTCCTCCTGGGCCTCCTGCTTGACCAGGATCTCCTGGATGGACCCCACGGGCTCCTCGCCCGGCGTGGCGGCCGGAGCGGCGGTTGGAGCGGGGACGTCGCCGTCGATATCCTCGGCGTCCTCGCCCTCCTCGTCCAGCTCCTCGTCTTCGAGCGTTCCGTCGACGTCTTCCACGTCCGCATCCCTCTCGTTAGCCGGGGGATTCTACTGCCGGGCATCCCTGTGACAAGGGTTCGGGCCCCACAACGTGGAAGAGCCGCCGTTCATCCCCGGCGGACAGAAGAGACGAGGACCCAAGAGACCTTTGGGGCCGCAGCGCCGGGGCGCCGCGTTCTCTACTCAGCCTCTTGGATCCTCCATGCGCCTCCCACCGAGGCGGGCGACGCACGGCGGAAGGTACACCCGCCTTCGAATCGGTGTCAAACGTGCTGGCCTCAAGCGGCGTACACCTCACGCCCGAGGCTCACGGTCAGCGCCGGGCGGAGGCCCAGCACGGCGTCTGCCTCCAGCGGGTCCTCGTCGTAGGCCACGAGGTCGGCATGCCTGCCGGGCTCGAGGCTCCCCTTCTTGTCCTCCTGGTGCGCCAGGCGCGCGCTGCCGGTCGTGTAGACGCGTATCGCCTCGGCCCTGGACAGACGCTGCTGAGGGTCGTGGTGCGCTTCGAACGCCGAGATCCCGACCATGGGGTCGATCGAGGTGATCGGGGAGTCCGAGCCTGCGCCAACCTCTAGCCCTCGGAGCACGAGGTCGTGGAACGGGTTCATCGGTGCTGCTCGCTCTGGCCCCAGGCCCTGCTCGTACAGCCCGCCCGGGAACCCCCATTCGGCGTCGAAGGCAGGTTGCACGCTGATCGCAAGGCCCAGCATCGCGGCCCGTTCCAGGACCTGTCCGTTCGCCATCTCGAAGTGCTCGACGCGGTGGCGCCGCGCCCGGAAGTGCCGGCGCTGGCGTGAGTCCAGCGACTGGTACACGCGCTCCCACGTCGCGACGACCTGCTCGATCGCGGCGTCCCCGATCGCGTGCACGCCCACCTGCAAGCCGGCCAGATGACCGTCGTGGAAGAACTCGGCGAGCTCATCGTCGCCGTAGTAGCCCTCGGGCGCCTGTACCCCGTCCACGAACCCGCCCGAGACCCAGGCCGTGCGCGCGCCTATCGAGCCGTCCACGGGCAGGTCGCCGCCCACCCGCGGCAGGCCGAGGTCCATCACGGCGGAGATGTCCGTCGTGGCGACGTAGTTCACGACGTCGAGCGGGAGCCGCGAGCGATGGGCGAGCAGGACCTCCAGGTCGCGCATGCCGCGTTCGGTCGGCATCGACATCTCGTGGATCGTCGTCAGCCCATGGGACACGGCCAGGCCGGCCGCCTGCAGCTGCAGCTCCTCGACCTCGCGTTCGGGTAGGTTCGTCGCGAACCAGCGCTTCGCGGCTTCCGCCGCCCGTCGCACGACGCGACCCGTAGGGGCGCCGTCGCCGCTCGTCTCGACGCCCGGCTCCGCCCGGCTGCCGCTTCGCTCCAGCCCGGCCGTGTTCAACAGGAGGACGTGGCCGTCGATCCGCGCGAGTGCGAGAGGGCGGGGTGTGAGGGCATCGAGCTCCTCGAGCGACGGAACGCGCCGCTCGGACCAGCGCGATTCATCCCAGCCGTGCAGGTACACCGGACCGTCTCCCTCCGCGACGATCCGGCCCACGGCCGCGAGCAGCTCCGTCGCGGAGTTCACCGTGGACAGCTCCGGGGAGCGGTGGTGGATCCCGGTACCGGTCAGGTGGACGTGGGTGTCGATGAACCCCGGCATGACGGTCGTGCCGGGAAGGTCCACGACCCGGTCCGCCTCGGGCGGCTCGCCGGTCCCTACCCGCTGGACGTGACGCCCGTCGACCAGCACCCACTCCCCCACAGCCGGATACGAGAGCGTGTGAACGCGCGAGGCTCGGTACAGCGTCCTCATCGAGCGCCGAGCTTAGCCCAAGCGCATGCCACGACCGGGCAGGCCTGAGGGGGTGGCGACCAAGGCGCCGGGATCCACCACGACGCGGGTCTTGCGTTCGTTCGGGCGCAGCCCAACCTCGCGCAGCGCCGAACGGATCACGCCGAGCCCCTCGGTCGCCTCCTTCGGATCGCGGACCCCCAGGACCAGGTCGTCCACCCAACGCAGGTGCGCGACCCCCTCGGCCGCGAGGGCCCGGTCTACGTGCGCGAGGACCGCGTTGGCGAACAGGGCCGAGGGCTCCGGGCCGACGGGGAGCCCGAGGACGCCGGCCCGGCCGAGACGGGCCAGGAACGCCTCGACCTCGCGTCCGCCCCGGGCGCCGATGGCCTGGAGCGACGTACGCACGAGTCCAGGTCCGATCGATGCGTAGCACTCGGCGACGTCGGCGAACACCAGCGTCCGATGCATCCGAGCGAGCTCGCGGAGGGCGTCCGCGAACGCCCGCCGCTCCAGCCGCCAGGGCCTCAGCGAGAGCCCCGGAGGGTCTAGCGAGCAGCACGCCACGCGGTTCGCGACGACGCTATCGGTGAGCCCGGCTTCCACGCCGGGCGCCGCCGCCGCGGCCAGGCGCAGGTACGCGAGTCGATCCTCGTGACCGAGGACGACCAGCGTCCGTTCCACGCCGTGGCGGCGCACGTGGACCAGTCGGTGCGCCGATCGGTCGGGCGCGGCGAGCATGTCCCTCCTGCCGGGGCCCGGAGGAGGTGAGCCGCGTGGGTCTTTCTACCCCGTGGAGGCGTACGGTGGGAATCGGCCGTCGCGGGGGTTCGCAGGCTCGCCCGGCTGGCGCGCCGTACGATACGCGGGTGGCGGACGAGCGCGACCTGGAGATCATCGCGGCCCTGCAGGAGGACGCCCGGGCGACCTATACGGACATCGGCCGCCGGGTGGGGCTCGCGGCCTCCTCCGTCCACGAACGGGTCCGCAAACTCGAGCGCTCCGGCGCGATCCGCGGATACCGGGCCGTCGTGGACCCGGAGGCGCTGGGGCTGTTCGTGACCGCGTTGATCGCCGTCACCCCGCTGGATCCGACGCAGCCCGATGACCTGCCCGAGCGCATCGCCGACGTGCGGGAGGTGGTCGACTGCCTCTCCGTCGCCGGAGAGGCCAACTACATCTTGAAGGTGAAGACGCGGACGACCGGAGAGCTGGAGTCGCTGATCCAGCGCCTGCGCGAGAAGGCCGAGGTCCACACCCGGACCACCGTGGTGCTGTCGGTCCCCTTCGAGGGCCGGCCGCTCACCCCGTGACCCGAACCAGCGTCTCGTAGCGCTCGAAGGCGGTCCGGTAGCGCTTCCACCGTCGTTGGAGGACCCCGCTCGGGTCCAGGCGGGGCAGGGTTCGCGGAGCTACCCCGAAACGCCCACCTCCGATCCGCGGTCGCTCGTCCGCGAACCCGAACTCCTGCAGCACCCCGTCTATCGGCCCCGCCGCCGAGCCGATGGCCACCCAGATCCGGTTCCCGGCGTCGTCCAGCTCGCCCAGGCCCCCAGGCGAGCCGTGCTCCCTGCCGAGGAGCCGCGCCAGCCAGGAGGGGACGTCCAGCGACCACCCCGGCTCGCGGGGAGCTCCCAGGTCCGGTGCGGTGTGAGGCGAGAGCCAGAGGTCGGGGTCGCGCAGGCGCGACGACACCGCCGCGACCGCCGATCGCGTCGCCCCCGCCGCCGCCTCTTCGAACGCCCCTCGGGTCGACTCGTCCAGCGAGGCCAGCTGACCCGCCTGGGCCGAGGTCACCCGCTCGAGCCCCGCGCGGAGGGCCTCGGCCAGGATCGGCTCGAGCTCCAGGCGGAAGGACTCGGCCTCGGCCAGGACCAAGTCACGTGCGCTCGCCAGCTGATCGAACCTGTCTCCCATGGAACCGAACGATAGCCCGCCGGGCGAGCCCACTTCGGTGGCCTCGGGCGTACACTCGTGCGAACCGAAGGCATCGCCGAGCCCCGGGGGTCAGATCATGGATCAGTACCGCCGCTACGGACGCTGGCTGAAGCGCGCCGCCTGGATCCTCGTGATCTACCTGTTCGCGGCGTGGCTGTTCATGGGCCTGTCGCCGGCACAGTCGCTGAGCAACCCCGAGCTGGTGATGAGCCAGCTCCGACCGTTCATGTTGCAGGCGATGATCCTGGTCTTCTTCATCATCCTGCAGTTCGGCGCGATGTTCTGGTTCCTGTCGCGCGGCAACGACTACGTGATCTACCCGAACGAGTACGACACCTCCTTCGACGACGTCCGTGGCCAACCCGCCGCGGTGGATTCAACGAAAGAGGTCCTGCGCGTATTCGAGGGCTTCAAGGACTTCAAGCAGATGGGTGGGTACCCGCCTCACGGCATCCTGTTCGAGGGCCCCCCCGGCACCGGCAAGACGCTGATGGCCAAGGCGATCGCGGGGGCATCCGGCGTGCCGTTCCTGTTCGCGACAGGCTCGGGCTTCGCCAACATGTTCATCGGGATCGGCAACCTCAAGGTGCGGCGCCTGTTCAAGAAGGCCCGCGTGATGTCAGACAAGTACGGCGGCTCGGTGATCTTCATCGATGAGATCGACGCGGTGGGTTCCCGCGGTGCCGTGGCCGACCGCTCGGTGGCGACGGCCGATCCGGCTACCCACCGGCTGATCATGGGGGCCGGCATGGGCGGCGGGGCCGGCATGGGTGTGATCAACGAGCTGCTGGTCCAGATGGACGGTTTCACCGTGCCGCGGGGTCTGTGGCGGCACATCCGAAGGATCGCCTTCCGCGCGAAGCCGAAGATCCCCTTCTACAACATCCTCGTGATCGGGGCGACGAACCGCGCGTCGACGCTTGACCCGGCCCTGCTGCGCCCCGGACGCTTCGACCGGAAGATCCACGTCGGCCTGCCCGACGCCGAGGGGCGCGAGGACATCCTGCGCTACTACCTCGCCAAGGTGCGCCACGAGCCGATCGACTACGCGAAGCTGTCGCGGATGACGGTGGGGTACTCGCCCGCCGCGCTCAAGAACATCGTGAACGAGGCGCTCCTTTTCGCGCTGCAGGACGGGCGCGACGCGCTCCGGTGGGACGACCTGTGGGCCGCCAAGCTCACCGAGGAGATCGGCCTCAAGCAGCCCGTGAAGTACTCCCAGCGTGAGAAGGAGATGGTGGCCGTCCACGAGGCCGCACACGCCGTCGCCTCGTACAACCTCGAGCGGGGCGAGCTGCAGATCCAGGTGATCACGATCCAGAAGCGCGAGTCCTCGCTCGGCCTGGTTTCCACCCAGGAGATCGAGGAGATGTTCCTGCGCACGCAGAAACAGCTCCTGGCCCGAATCCAGGTCTCCCTCGCCGGCCTGGTCGCCGAGGAGATCTGGTACGGCCAGACCACCTCGGGTCCGTCCTCTGACCTGGTGAACGCCACTCGGAACGCCGCGGCTTACGTCGGCGTGTACGGGATGGGACGCAGCCTGATCTCGGCGGCCGCCTCGGGCGCGAACGCGTTCGGCGACGCGGACCCGATAGGCCGCGTGCTGGCCGACGGCGCCCGTCGCGACGAGGTCGACGCGATCTTGGACGACTGCAGGAACCGGGTCCGAGCGCTGCTGCAGACGAAGCGCCACGTTGTCGACGGCGTACGCGACGCCCTGCTCGAGCGCGAGGAGCTCGTGGGCGACGAGATCGAGGTGCTCATGGCCGAGCTCGGCGAGCGCGAGCCTATCGAGCTGCCGACCGGAACGATCGGCAACGGGCAGGGTGCCTTCGCCACCGGTGGTAACGGCCAGGGCGCCGACGGGAGCGGCAGCGCTCCGATACCCCCCGCGCCCGACGCTCCGACCGATCCGCAGGATGGGGGGCAGACGCCGTAGGTCGCGCGTGGCTCGCGGGTATCCTTAGCGACCGTGCGCCTCTACGACTCGCTGACGCGTGAGCTCCACGATGTCGTGCCCGCCGACGGGCAGACGGTGAAGATCTACTCCTGCGGACCCACCGTCTACCGCTACATACACATCGGGAACATGCGCTCGTTCATGCTCGGGGACCTCATCCGGCGCGCCCTGCGCTTCGAGGGTCGCGACGTGCGGTGGATCATGAACATCACCGATGTCGGCCACATGACGGACGAGCTCTCCGACACCGGGCGTGACAAGATGGAGCTCGCCCAGTCCGACGAGGGCCTGACGGCGGCCGAGATCGCGCAGAAGTACACCGACGCCTTCCTGCAGGACGCCGACCTCGTGGGCATCGAGCGCGCCGATCTCTACCCGAAGGCGACCGAGCACATCGCCGAGATGATCGGGGTGATCGAGGCGCTGATCGCCAAGGGCCACGCCTACGAGGTGGACGGGACGATCTACTACGACGTCACCACGTTCCCCGGCTACGGCAAGCTCTCGGGGAACACGCTGGACCAGCTGCGCGCGGGTCACCGGCAGGAGCTCGCGGTCGACCCCGACAAGCGCCACCCCGAGGACTTCGCTCTCTGGAAGAAGGCGGGGCCCGATCGCGCGTTGAAGTGGCCGAGCCCGTGGGGCGACGGGTTCCCGGGCTGGCACATCGAGTGCTCGGCCATGTCGATGAAGCACCTCGGCGAGCGCTTCGACGTCCACACGGGCGGCAACGACAACAAGTTCCCGCACCACGAGGACGAGATCGCGCAGTCCGAAGCTGCCGTCGGCCACGAGGTGGTCACGACCTGGGTCCACGGGGGCTTCCTCCAGATGGCAGGCCAGAAGATGGCGAAGTCCGCCAAGAACATCAAGCGCGTGACAGACCTCGCCGAGCAGGGGATCGACCCGCTCGCGTACCGCATGCTGTGCTTCGGGACCCGCTACCGCAGCGAGATGGACTTCAGCTGGGAGGCCCTGGAAGGCCAACATCGCCGCCTCGCCGAGATCCGCCGGAAGATGGCCGAGTGGGCTCCCGCGGCGGACACGCTGTCCGCCGACGCGCTCGACCTCGATAGGCGGTTCCGCGAGGCCGTGGCGGACGACCTGGACCTGCCCCGAGCCATCGTCGTCCTGAACGAGGTCCTCACCTCGGCGCTGGCGCCCGGCGACCGGTACTCGCTCCTGTCCTCCTGGGACGAGGTCCTGGCCCTGGATCTCGAGCGCGACGCGCGCGAGCGCTGGGAGCCGACCGAGGAGATGCGGGCCCTCGTGACCGAGCGCGACGCGGCCCGCGACGCGAAGGACTACGCGACCAGCGACGAGCTCCGCGACCGCCTGCAGGCGATGGGGCTCGAGGTGATGGACACCCCCGAGGGCACGAAGGTCCGCCCGAGCATCTGACTCCCCCGACCGAGCCTCAGGACACTACCGTCACTTCACGCGATGCCCCGTTCAGGCGCTCGGCGCCTTCGGCGGTCACGGCGACCTGATCCTCGATCCGGACCCCGAATCGCCCTGGGAGGTAGATCCCAGGCTCGTCGGAGAAGGTCATGCCCTGAAGCAGCACCGTCTCGTCCCCCTCGACGATGTAGGGGGGCTCGTGGACCTCGAGCCCGATCCCGTGCCCCGTCCGGTGGACGAAGCGCTCACCGTACCCGGCCTCCGTGATCACGGCGCGCGCGGCCCGGTCGACGTCCTGGGCGAGCGCGCCGGGGCGGACCGCCTCGAACGCCGCCTGCTGCGCCGCGCTCACGACCTCGTAGACGTTCCGCTTCTCTTCGTCGGGCTCGCCGACGAAGACGGTCCGCGTGATGTCCGAGCAGTAGCCCTGCCGGACTCCGCCGAAGTCCATCACCACCGCGTCGCCCGCCTCGATCGTCCGCTCGCCCGCTTCGTGGTGTGGCGAGGCCGCGTTCGGTCCCGAGCCCACGATCGTGAAGTCCACGCGATCGTGCCCGCGCTCTCGGAGGAGGCGGTCCAGGTCCCCGGCCACGTCGGACTCCCGACGTCCGGCGAAGGCGAGATCGACGACGTCGGCGAAGGTGGCGTCCGCGGCCTGCCCGGCCGCGCGAAGGAGCTCTAGCTCCTCGGGATCCTTCACGGCGCGTAGGAGCGGAAGCGCCCGACCGACGGCGACGAACATGCAGTCCTCGGTGGCCTGGCCGAGCGCGAGCAGGTGCGAGGACCACGTCTGGTCGGTGATCGCGAACCGCCCCGCCCGGATCAACCCGGCGACGGTCTCGTACGGAGACTGCCCGTCGCGCCAGTCGATCAGCTCCAGCCCCTCCACGCCGGGAACCGCCTCGGCGGCCGGACGCTCCAGCGCGGGTACGACCAGGAACGGATCCCGACCGGACGACAGCCCAAGCAGGGTCAGCCGCTCCAACGGGAGGGGCGCGTAGCCGGCGAGGTAGGCGAGATCCGCGCCCGGTGTGACCAGCAGACCGGCCAGCCCAGCCTCCTCCGCGGCCTCAAGGGCACGGCGACGGCGATCGGCGAAGCGCTCCGCGTTCACAGCTTCATCTGGATCGGCTGGGCCAGGACCTCGAAGGTCGCGGGCGTGTACCCCAACACCTCGCCGTCCGCCTCGATCGGCAGCGGACGGTCTGCCTCGATCACCAGCTCGCGCTTGACCCGGAACTCCTCGACGTGGTCGTGCGGCAGGTGCTCTCCCCGGTAGATCTTCGGAAGCATCGTGAACGAGTCCGACTTCGGGCCCTTGAACACGAGTACGTCGAGGACCCCGTCGCCCGGGTAGGACCGCGGCGAGATCTTCATCCCTCCCCCGTAGTACTGCGCGTTCCCGATGACGACCAGGTACGCGGGTCCCTCGTAGGTCTTGCGGTCGGCCTGCACCCGGACGTTCGCGAGCTTGAACCGCGGCATCTCCAGCCAGAAGCCGAGGAAGTACTTCGACTGGCCGAGGCGGGGGGACATCCGCTCGGCTCGGGCGGCCACCGCGGCGCCGAGTCCGGCCTCGGCCACGTTCACGAAGTGGCGGTGGTCGCGCCCGCCACCCACCGTCGTGTACGTGATCCGTCCGACGTCAAGCGGGTAGGTGTTGTCGCCCGTGAGATGCAAGCAGGCGCGGCTGGCGTCGCCCGGAAGCCCGAACGTCCGGATGAAGTCGCAGCCGCTTCCCGCCGCCACCACGCCCAGGACCGCGTCGGGCGACACCGGCGACCCTTGCCCGTCGAACATCCCGTTGACGACCTCGTGAACCGTCCCATCTCCGCCCACGGCGACGATGTATCTCCCGCCCCCGTCGAGCGCCTCGCGCGCGAACCTCGTGGCGTCGCCCCGCCCCTCGGTCCGGAGCAGGCGGTACGGCAGGCCGCGGGCGCGCAGGGTGCGCTCGAGCTCGGGGATCTCCTCGCCAACGTGCCGCTTGCCGGCGTGCGGGTTCACGATCACCGTCAGCTCGCCGAAGGGCGTCGACATGGCTGACGCGGATACTACCGGCGCGAGCGCGCGACGAGCTCAGACACCGGTGTACGCGATCACGCCGCGATCTACGGCCATCCGCGCGCGACGGACCGTGTCCGCCGCTCGCCCGGGAGCGACCTCCTCGATCTGGCGGAGCAGGTCCAGGAGCTGCTTGCAGTTGCGGACGAAATCCCCGGGCGACGCGTCCATCTCGCGCAGGACGTCCTCGAGCGCGTCGCCGCTCGCCCATCGGTAGATCGCCGAGGCGAACCCGCCTTCGAGCTCTCGGCACAGCTCGACGTGGTGCCGATCCTCGGCGGCTCTTATCCGTCTCCAGGTGGCTTGCAGCCGGCGGTATCGCTCCACCGTCGCGGGCGTCGGCATCTGCCCCGGCCGTGGGACGCGCTCGCGCGACTCGTAGACGATCGTCGAGACCAGCGCGGCCGCCTCGGCCGGCTCGAGCCCCTCGAACAGCCCTTCCTCCAGTGCCTCGGCTACCAGGACGTCGCCCTCCCCGTAGATCCGGGCGAGCCGCCGCCCCTTGGGCTCGATATGGAAGTTCCGGACGTAGGCGAGCTCCTCCAGCACCGAGAGCACCCGGTCGAACTGGCGGGCAAGGGTCTCGGTGCGGGTCGTGATGCGCCGTTGCACCCCACGCACCTGCTGCTCGAGCTGCGAGGCCCGCACCGCCCAGCGTTCGTGTGCCGACCGGTCCGGGCAGGCGTTGCACGGATGTGCCTTCGCCTGATGCTCCAGCCGCGAGGCCTCGCGCTCCACCCGGGCATCCGCAGCGCCTGTGGGGCGGCGGGGAGGGCGGACATCCAAGGTCGCGAGTCGGACGGCCAGGTCGCGCCTGTACCGCGCGCTCCGCGCGCTGCCCGAGCGCGGCAGCGGCACCCTCGTGAGCGCCGTGGGAGGGTCGACGAAATCCCGCGCGGACAGCCGGAAGAACTTCCGATCCTGCGCCAGCACCGTCGGTCGGCCCTCACGGTTGGACAGGACGACCGCCAGACCACGTCTCTTCGCCCTCGCGACGTGGATCACGTCCCCCGGCCGGAGCGCCGCGAGGGCCTCGCGGACGGCGTCGGCTCGGGCATGGTCTCGACCCCTACGTGCTTCGTCGCGGATCTCGTTGGCGCGCTGCCGGAGGGTCCAGTACTCGTCGAAGTCCCCTAGGTCGCACCGCATCTGCTCGCGGTAGCCGGCGAGGGCGGCCTTGTCCCGCTCGCGCTGGCGTTCCAGCGTGACCACGCCGCGGTCGGCCAGGAACTGCGCGAAGGACGAGTTCAGCAGGCGGTGTGCCTCATCGCGCGTGTAGTTGCGCACGAGGTTCACCGCCATGTTGTACGAGGGGCGGAACGACGAGTTGAGCTCGTAGGTCCGCGTCGACGCCAGCGAGGCGACCCGCTCGAACGCGACCTGCCGCTGGTAGACCACGACCGCGTGGCCGAGCTCGTCGATGCCGCGCCGGCCGGCGCGGCCCGTGAGCTGTGTGTACTCACCCGGTGTGAGCATCTCGTGCCGTTCGCCCTGGAACTTCCACAGGTCCTCGATCACCACCGAGCGCGCTGGCATGTTGATGCCGAGCGACAGCGTCTCGGTCGCGAACACGACCTTGACGAGTCCGGCCTCGAACAGCTCTTCTACCGTTTCCTTGAACACGGGCAGCATGCCGGCGTGGTGGGCCGCGACGCCGGCGGCGAGCGCGTCCTGGAAGTCGTAGAACCCCAGCGTCTTCAGGTCCTCGTCCTCTATCCACGCGGCGCGCATCTGGGCGAACTCGCGGATCCGTCCGGCCTCCTCTGAGGTCGTGAGACGGAGCCCCGAGCCCATCAGCCACTGGACGCTGCGGTCGCACCCGGCGCGACTGAACACGAAGTAGATCGCCGGCAGCAGCCCCTGGTCGGCCAGGACCTCGACCACGTCCTCTCGCCTCGGGACGTATACGCGACGGTTCCCTTCGCGCGGACGCGGGATCCGCTGATGCTGGGCGCGTCCCGAGCCGCGACGGTAGTACGTCTCGTGGCGGACCTCCTGTCGGTCGAGCGACACGACGTAGGGATTGGGCACCGGCACGCCGTCCTGTTGGACGTGCATAGGGTGCAGATCGCGCCCGACGAGGTAGTGGTGCTCCAGCGGCACCGGGCGCTTCTCCTCGATGACCACGCGCGTGGGACCTCGCAGCGTTCCGATCCATTCCCCGAACTCCTCCGCGTTGGAGATCGTGGCCGATAGGCACACGACCGACACCGAGAGCGGGAGGTGGATCAGCACCTCCTCCCAGACCGCCCCGCGGTACGGGTCCTGGAGGTAGTGCACCTCGTCCAAGACGACCGTGACGAGGCCGTCGAGCGTGTCGCTTCGCTCGTAGAGCATGTTCCGCAGGACCTCGGTGGTCATCACCACGACCGGCGCTTCGCCGTTGATCGTGTTATCACCCGTGAGCAGACCCACTTTCGACGCTCCCAGCCGAGCCACGAAGTCGCCGAACTTCTGGTTGGACAACGCCTTCAGCGGCGTCGTGTAGAAGCACTTGCCACCGAGCTCGAGGGCACGCTCGACCGCGTACTCAGCCACCACCGTCTTGCCCGAACCTGTGGGCGCCGCCACGAGCACGGACTCCCCCGCGGCCAGCGCCTCGTTCGCACGGATCTGGAAGGCGTCCAGTGAGAAGGGATAGCGAGCGGCGAATCGGGTGGGGTCACTCATGGAGCGAGTCTACGGGCGGCATCGCGTGCGCAGGGAGCGTCAGCGAACGCCGCAGGCGGCGAGGTGCTCGAGCAGGAGGGCGGTGAACGCCTCGGGGGCCTCAAGGCTCGAGAGATGACCTACGCCCTCCAGGGTCTCCAGCCGGGCGCCGGGGATCTGCCCGCACATCTCGGCCGAGACCTCTGGGGCGATCAGCCGGTCCGCCGTGGAGGTGACCACGAGCGTCGGGACGTCGATCGTCGCGAGATCGGGCGTGGAGTCGGGCCGCTCGGCCATCCCGAGCAGGGCCGCGGCGATCGCCTCCGCGGGCTGCCGGGCTATCAGCGCGCGGACCCGCTCCTGTAGCGGGGCCGGCGCGTCTAAGGCCAGCAGCGGCGGCGGTTCGGCCACCAGGACGTTGCCCTCGGCCCGCAGGCGCGCCGCGAGGGCGCGCCTTCCTTGCGCGGCCTCCTCGGGGTCGGCGACCGCCCGCGTGTTGGCCAGGATGAGCCCTGCGAACCGGTCGCGAGCTCGTCGCCACAGCTCGAACGCGACGTAGCCGCCGATCGACAGACCGCACAGCACCGCGCGCGCGATCCCCGCTCTGTCCATAGCCTCGAGCGCCCTCTCGGCTGCCGTTGCCATGGTCATCACGTCGCCCTCGGCCGCGGTTCCTCCGAACCCCGGATGGTGAGGCGCCGCGATCGCGAGGTCGGCGGGCAACGCCTCGAGCTGCGGCTGCCACATCCCTGCGTCCAACGGCCAGGCGTGGAGGAGGAGCAGGCCGTCCGTCACGTCGCTCAGCCCGTGGGTCCCGACGGGACCGGCAGGGTCGGCACTCCGGAGGACTCGAACAGGCCGGCCTTGACCTGCGCCTCGACGTAGTCGCTGTTGGCGCGCGTGGCCAGCTCGGCCGCCACGTCCGCGACGCCCCGTGCCCTCGCGAGTAGTGCCGCGCGCTCTGCCCCCCCGGCTTCGGCCGCCGCCCTCGTGAGCTTGGCCGCCTGGATGTAGAGGCGCATGGATCGGACGAAGTTGCCCTTGGAGTTGATCACGTACAGCACGAACTCCTCGGAGAAGCCCTTCCCCTGGATCAGCGCGAGTTCGTCCAAACCCTCGAAGGCATCGAGTGCGCTCGTAGCAGCTTCCAGGGTGCTCTCAGCCGTCGTGACGATGGCATCCTGATCCGCGGGCGTATCTTCCGAGTCGTTCTCCAGCTCCTGGATCGCCGCCGCTAGGTCCGGGAAGGACGCGAGACCGGTCGGCGCGACCGGCTCCCCGATCGCCGCAAGGATCGGCTCCAGCTGGCCCTGATACTCCCCGAGGGACTCCGCCATCCGTTCCGCGAGCGCCTCCTCCTCGTCCTGTTCCCGTTGCGCGAGGAACCCGATCGCCAAGCCGACGACCAGCGCGACGCCCAGCACGCTGGCGATCCCGATCCAGAGGCCACGTCGAGCCAGCAGGGGCTTCTTCACCGGGACGTAGGCAGGCTTGGGCCCGCGTGTAACGGCCTTGGCGCTCTTGCCCTTGGACTTGCCCTTGATCGCCATCGGCTCCTACTTCTTCATCAGGCGGCCAACGATGATAGCTCCCTCGTAGAACACCACCATAGGCAGGGTCATCGCGAGCATCGTGTAGGGGTCCGAGCTCGGCGTGATCACGGCGGCGAACACCGCGATGAACAAGATCGCCCCTCGCCGCCAGTCTCGGAGCTGCCGCGTGGAGATCACTCCCGCCGCGGTCAGGAACACCAGCGCGACCGGGAACTCGAACGCGAGCCCGAAGGACAACGCCACGAGCATCACGAACGACAGGTACTTGTCGGCGGTGAGCAACGGCGAGAATTGGTCACCGGCGAACCCCAGGAGGAATGCCAGCGCCCTCGGCAGCGTCCAGTAGGCGAAGGCGGCGCCGAGCGCGAACAGGAAGACCGAGCTCAGCACGAACGGGATAGCCATGCGGCGCTCGCGGTCGTGCAGCCCGGGCACGATGAACCGCCAGAGCTGGTAGAGCACGACCGGCAGGGCGATGAACAGGCCCATGAACCCGACCAGCTTGAGCTTGGCGACCACGGACTCGAGCACGCCGAAGAAGAACAGGCTGCAGTCGCGGGTGGGGCGGTTGGCGCGAGGGACAGTGTCCCAGTAGTCGCAGTACGGTGCCTGGAGAAGCTCCAATACGCGGTCGAACAGGAACCATCCGACGATCGCACCCAGCGCGACAGCCACTATCGAGACGACGAGCCGGTATCGCAGCTCCTGCAGATGCTCGACGAGGGTCATCGACGCCTGCGGATCACGTGGCGTCCGCCGCAGGCGATCGGGGATCAGCTTCATCGGTGCCGGCTACCTCAGCTGGCCGGTGACTCGTCGGGCGACGCTGCGGTCTCTGGTTCCGGCCCGCGTGGCCGCTCGGCCGGAGGCGGCTCGGCGGCCGGTTCCGCAGGCGAGGGTCGGGTGGGGGCCTTCCCCAGATCCACGCGGAAGCCGCGCTGAACCTCCTCGCGGGCGCGCCGCAGCTCGGCGAGGCTTCGACCGAGGGTGCGCGAGATCTCGGTGATCTCGCTGACCGGCGGCGGCTCCGCCGCGAGCGGGACCGGGTCGGGCGAGATCGCGGGAGGCACGGCAGTGGCCTCCCCTCCGTCCTCGTTGCTTGCCACCGCCGGGACCGCCTCGATGGAGGGGGCTTCACCGGAAGGGGGTTCGACCTTGGTTCTAGGGCCGGGCGATCCGGTGCTCTTCGGGCCCTTGCCGGTGGCGGGCTCGTCCAGGTTTACCTGGATCGTCCTCTTGACCTCGTCCTGCGCCTTGCGGATCTCGCGGAGACCCTTTCCGATCGAGCGACCGAGCTCGGGCAGCCGCGTCGGTCCCACGACGATCAGGGCGATGACGAGGATGAGGAGGAGCTCCTGGGGACCGATGTTGAGCATGAGGCGTCTCCGGACGGGCGCCCTATCCTACCGCCGCCCCAACGGGCGCCGGTGGCCCCCGGGGATCCGCTGGGCTCGTGAAGACGCGCGATCGGACCCCTCCGTGATCTCTCGCGCGATGGGACCCACCTCGTCACCGAAACGCCCGAGCGCCCGTCCCAGGACCATCAGGTGGCGGATCAGGGAGATCAGCATCGCGAGAGTCACCGCGAGGGTGAGCAGCCCGACGATCATCCAGACGACCGCCGGCGAGGACATAGCTCGATGCTAGCCGACCGGGGCGGCGGGGGGCGGGCGAAAGACCCGGGTCACTGCGTTGCGAGGAAGTCCCGGATGTATCGGTCGTCCTGCAGCCTGAAGTGGAAGTCGATCACGTCGTCGATCGAGAACGAGGGTCCGGTGGGCACAGGGCCTCGCGGATCCTCGATGTCCGTGTCGGGCTCGTCGAAGAGCTCGGCCGTAGCGCCCGAACCCCGACCGGCTACGTCGACGCCCGCGGAGACCAGCAGAGCCACGATCTTGCGATCGGCGCGCTTCTCGACCGACTCCAGGCAGGTAGGGCACTCGAATCGGTAGGTGCCTTCCCGGCCGCCCCGCATGACCTGCAGCAGGATCGATTCGGGTCCCATGTCGACCTCACCGCAGCGGGGGCATGTGGTCCTGATCGTGGTCATGACACCGGCTGTATCGGAACCGGCGGACCGCCTCTTGAGCGCTTCGGACCAGGTCCGGACTACCCTATCCGTACCGTTTCCTGGTCACGTCGGCCAGGCTCCGGACTCGGTCTTTCAGTCCTTCGGGGGTCACGACCTCGGCGTCGCTGCCCAGGCGCAGCAGTAAGCGCTCGACCCACTCCAGCCGGCCCGCCGGTAGGTCCACCTCCAGGCGGCCGTCGTCGAGCTCGAGCTCGCGCGTCGTCTCGTAGTACTCGGCCACCCAGCGCGCGCTCGGCGCCAAGCGCAGGGTGACGGCAACATCGTCGCGACCGGGCGAGTACAGGGGTCGGCCCGCGCCCTCGAGCCCCCGGGGCTCGAACCGCACGCCCGTGGGCGCCAGCGAGCGGATCCGGTCGGCGCGGAAGAGCCGCTCGGCTTCGGACCGGTGGTCCCAGGCGGCCACGTACCAGTTCCCTATGGCGAAGAAGATCTCCTCCGGATCGATCTCGCGCTCCGTCGTCTCCGCGCCCGAGGCTGCGTAGTACGCGATCCGGACGCGCTCGTGCTCGGCCGCAGCCCGCCTCAG
>Ga0209520_10000608_pt1 | contig 19985 bp, 22 predicted proteins | sample Rifsed16ft1_FD_184009 | JGI IMG/M metagenome (GOLD analysis project Ga0209520, IMG submission 184009) | Soil microbial communities from Rifle, Colorado, USA - sediment 16ft 1 (version 2) | ecosystem: Environmental > Terrestrial > Deep subsurface > Rock core/Sediment | place: Rifle, Colorado...
AAGTTGCCATTGGCAGCTATCCTTATTTCAGGATGGGGAGACTGGGCGTAAACCTGGTCATGCGCTCAACTCTTTCTGCCAATCTGGACCGTGTTTACAAAGATATAGAATGTTTGATCCATCAATCGGGAGGAGAAATAATCAGTGCAGAATAGGGCTTTCGTTACAGGAAATTTGTAATCAATCTGAAGCGCAGGATTTGCAGGTGCGGGTATAGGGGATGGTCTTCAAGCGTTCCATTTCAATTTCAACACCGCATTTGTTACAGATACCATACTCGTTGTTTTCAATTCTTTTTATAGCGTCTTCAATATCCGCCAGTTCTGTTCTGGCCAGACTGTCAAGAGTATATACTACTTCATCATTGCCACGCCCGGCTGCCTGTTCGTCAAAGCTTTTTGATACTGGTTCGCCGCTATGATGTATATGCTCATGGGTCTTATCAATCCTTTCTTCCACCTGTTTTTTCAGATTCAATAACAGATCATTAAACTCATTTTTATTGATCATGTAATGAATACTGTATGCATGGTATGAAGCAGCGCGATTACTCATCCGGCGATTGATGTGCACCGGAGCTCAGGTAATTCTCATCACGCCATCTTTTCACGATAAGACGGAAAATATCTGATTCAGTAATCAAGCCCGCCAGTTCATTATTGGCATCGAGCACAGGCAAGCCCCCGATTTTATTGTCCAGCATCAATTCAGCGGCATGACCAATTGTTGAAGTCTGATAGATGGTGACAGGCTTGTTTTGCATGGCAACTGAAACAGTCAAGGTGGACAGGTAACGGTATGCTTCTTCAAGGGACAGTGAATGCTTGATATCAGAAGGCTTCGCTTCAAGAATGTCCTTCAATGTAATGATGCCAGTGAGCTTCTTGCCGTCATTAACAACCGGTAACCTCCGGATTTTATTTTTTTGAAGTAATTCGTAGGCTGCAGCCAACGTTGCATACGGGGTCACAGTGACCACGTAAGGATTCATAATGTCACTGACAGATTCCTGTACCAGGCTCTTCATAATATTTACGTCCTACATTAGCAAACGACTGATATCAAGCTAGCTTCTTTTAATACCAAATATCTTGATCCAGATCAATAAATAGACGGGTGATGAGTATTAAGTGAGATGTATGGGCAGCAGGATTAAACATGGCCATGATATGCAGGTTTTGTCTGCAGAAATATCATGAGGGCAAATCAGTTATGGCAGGGCACAGCCTGTTTTTATACAAGGCATATTTTGAACCGGTATGACCTGATCTGAATTAACTTCTCCAACATTCAATAAATATTGTCCGTATGTTATTTACGGCTTCAGGGAAAAGGCGAATTACTGACAAATCAGGGTGTTCAGAGTTACTGATGAATCCGGATTGAAGTATAAATTTTGCCTTTAATCCGCTATAGTTAGCCGGAAAGAATGCTGAAAAAGCCGGCTCAAACCAGGTGATGGAACATTGTCAAGATCACAAGTAATTGATTTTTCAAAAATTAAAATCTCCTGTGGGGACTGTAATATACATGAATTGTGTTTGCCTCGTGGCCTGGAATTGCAGGACCTGGAACAGCTTGAAAAAGTCATAAAACGCACCCACCCCCTGCAAACCGGAGATTACCTGTTCCGTGCAGGTCAGGAATTCCAGTATATCTATGCCCTGCGGTCCGGCTCAATCAAACTGAACCTGATGGACGAACAGGGTAACGATCAGATCCTTGGCTTTTATTTTCCCGGCGAGATTCTTGGCCTGGATGCCATAGATAAAAAACAGCATCTTTGCAGTGCCGTGGCCCTGGAAACCAGCAGTTATTGCGCATTTTCGTTTTCTAATCTATCAGAAATATGCCAGTTGGTTCCGGGTTTGCAAAACCAGATGTTAAGACTGATGAGCAGGGAACTCACCCATGAAAATGAACTGTTACTGATGATAGGCACAAAGAATGCTGAAGAACGAATGGCGACTTTTCTGATCACTCTGTCCAGCCGTTTTCACCAGTTGGGATATTCAGCCAAGGAAATCAAACTCTCCATGTCCAGGCAGGAAATAGCAAACTATCTGGGACTGACGATAGAAACAGTCAGCCGCATCATGAGCCGTTTTCAGCGGGAACAACTGATAAGCGTTAACCGCAAACAGGTTAATATCAAGAATCCGGATGTATTGAAGCACATCTCTTCAGGTAGTAATGCCGGATCCGGCAAAGTTCAATGGTATAAACAGTAAAAAGCCGGCTTGCCTCAGGCAGGTAATGCAAATCTACAGGCTATTCTTTACCCGTGCTATTTGGTCCGGGTCAATCGGCGCTTATTTAATTGCATGGAAATAATCAACCCGCTCATCGCTTTCAATCTGGGTTTGTTCAGTACTCTGCATTGTCTGGGTATGTGTGGAGGAATAATTGGCGCCTTGAGTCTGAGTACACCAACAAAAACGCACAATCATCCTGTGAGCCGGGCCGGATTTGTCTTTGCTTATAATATTGGCAGGGTATTCAGTTATACCCTGGCTGGCGCCATTACCGGATTTTTTGGTGAACGACTTGTGACTATGATCATGCCTGACACCGGTCATCGGGCATTGCAGTTTATAGCCGCTGTTGTTCTTGTACTGATCGGGTTGCATCTGGCTGGCTGGTTGCCGAAGTTAAGGCTTATTGAATCTTCCGGCCTGAAATTGTGGCAAACGATTCAGCCTGCAGGCCGGCATTTTTTCCCGGTAAACAGAATGGACAAGGCGCTGATGGTTGGCATTATCTGGGGATGGTTACCCTGTGCACTGGTCTATTCTGTATTGTTATGGTCACTGACCAGCGGCAATGCCTGGACCGGAGCTTTGTTGATGTTCGCTTTTGGTTTGGGCACATTGCCGGGTATGATTACAGCCGGCATAATGGGAAGCAGGTTGCTGGATGTATTGAAACAAAAAGTATTTCGTATCTGGGCCGGGGTCATCATTATTCTGTTCGGGGCATCCTCACCATTTTTATATACAGCACATCATTTTCAGGAACACAGCCATAACCATGAACAACATTCCATAGTTCAATTTCCTTAAACCAGCCGGTTAATCCTGTTTTTCCGCAGTATCATCATTATCCATCAGGATTTGGTGTGAAGGTTTTTCCAGATCATCGAATTGTCCGGATCTGACGGCCCAGAGAAAAAAACAGAAGATAACCACGATCAGTACCAATGAAATAATAATCAGCAGGTAAATGATATTCATGTTTGATTATGCAACGGTCTGTTTGTTGATTCTGAGTGAATTCACAATGACCAGCAGGGAACTTGCCGACATACCGAGAGCCGCCATCCACGGGGTGAGCAGTCCGGAGACTGCTGCTGGTAATGCGATGATGTTATAGGCCAAGGCCCATAGCAAATTCTGTTTGATGATCTTCATGCACCGGTTTGCGACAAGATAGATATGAACGATATTCATCAGGTTGGAACCCAGCAGTATAATATCTGCGTTGAGCTTGGTCAGATCAGTGCCACTGCCCATGGCAAACGATACATCAGCCTTGGCCAGCACGGGCGCATCATTAATCCCGTCCCCGGCCACGGCCACAATCGATTTCTGACTTTGCAGTCCTTCTATGACAGACAATTTATCTGCTGGTTTCAGTCTGGCATATGCTTCATTGATACCTGCTGATTTGGCGAGTTTGCCGACAGACTGCTGATTGTCGCCGCTGATAATCATGGTCCTGATACCATAAGCGTTGAAATGACTAATCACCTTTTTAATGCCGGGCCGCTCCTCGTCAGTAAAATAAAATGCAGCCAGGACTTCATTCTCACCGGCGAGAAATACGCAGTGTTCAGCCTGTTCTGCGGGTATTCTGGAATCATCAAACCTGGCGCCCAGACTATTTTTTATAAACTGACTGGTGCCGATGTAATATTTTTTATTGTTAACCATTCCGGTAATACCCTCACCCGGAGTATTCCGGATATCCGTCGCCAGATATGTAGTGTTCGTATTATCAATCTCCCTGAATGCTCTCGCGACAGGATGTTCAGACTCCGCCTCCAGACTTTGAGCTATTGATACAATATCTGTTTGCGGCCTGTTACCCTGAGGGATAATCCGGCTGATTTTGAGTTTACCTTCAGTGAGAGTGCCCGTTTTATCAAAGACCAGATGCGTAATTTTTGTAATTGTCTGCAAAGAATCACCTTTAATGACAGCAACACCCCGGGTTAAAAGATTATTTATTGCCACGGTTATCGAAACAGGCGTTGCCAGGGCCAGCGCACAGGGACAGGTTACTACCAGTATGGCGATGGTGACCGGCAGCCACATGTCTTTATCTGTTTGCCACCAATACCAGGCAGCAGCTGCGGCAATAATCAGGACGCCTGATAAAAACCATCCGGCTATCCTGTCAACAAACATCGTCACGGGAAGTTTTTCCGACTGGGCCTTTTCTATCAGGTTACATATGCGGGAAAAAGATGTGTCATGACCTGTCGCAGTAACCTTGACCTGAATCGGTGAATCAATATTGGTGCTGCCGCTGCAGATCTGGTCACCCGGTTTCCTGATGACCGGAACAGCTTCCCCGGTAATGTTTGCTTCATCTACGGTGGTATTTCCGTTAACAACCAGTCCATCAATCGGGATGGTTTCACCAGGTTTGATAAGGACGATATCGTTTTTTTTCAATTCAATCACCGGGACGGGATTTTCTGAATAGCCCGAAGGAGAATCTTCCAGCCGGATGATCACTGAAGGTATGATCTTCTCCAGATTGTCCATATGATTCGCTGCCTTGTTACGGGCGGTAAATTCCAGATAGCGGCCAGTCAGCAGGAAAAACACCAGCATGGTCACCGAGTCGTAATAAACTGTGCCTGTTCCAACTACTGTGAACCAGACACTGGCCAGATAGGCAAGACTGATCCCCAGTGCTATCGGCACATCCATTTCTATCCGTTTATTGCGTATGGCCCGCCAGGAGTTTGTGTAAAAAGGCTGCGCGCAAAAAAACATCACAGGCGTAGTGAGTATAAAACTTACCCAGCGTAAAAAATTCCTGTGTTCGGCGTCTATCCATTTCCATTCACCGGCATAAAGCGCAATCGCTATCATCATCACCTGCAGACTGAGCAGACCCGCCAGTCCAAGACGCAATAGTTGAATTTTTTTCTCTTTATCAAGCAGTTCCTGGCGTTTGACCGGATTATAAGGGAAGGCCTTGTATCCGAGATGGTAAATATGTCCGAGTATGTTACTGAGCCTGATAATTGTGTCATCCCACCGGATTAATGCTTTGCCCGAAGTGTAATTGACAGCAATACTGGTTATTCCGGGCTGTGCCGCGAGATGAGTTTCATTCAGCCAGGCACAGGCAGGACAAACGATCCCATCGATAATCAAATTTGCCTCACGCTGGTTGCTGCCGATTTCCACGACAAAAGGTTTCTGAAAATCCGGATTATCATAAATTTTCAGATCAAGGATGGACTCAGGTGAAGATAATTCAGGTTTGGGTGGTAGTTTGGAACGGTAACGGTAATAATTTCCCAGGCCAAATTCATTGATTGCCTGTGCAACCGCCCTGCATCCCTGGCAACACATGTGACGCTCCATGCCATCAATGGCAATTTTGATATCAGTATTATCAGGAATAATTTCACCGCAGTGATAACAGTTTTCTTTTTCTGCAGAAACTGCCCTGTCTATAGCGGTTGCAATGTTCATCTATGGATTTGCTGACAGTGGTTAATATTTATTTAAAGGATAGACTCTACATGAATTAAATAAAACATCTGTATTAATTCCCTGAAAACCGGGTGCTTGATTTTGTTATTTGATCCGGATCAAGTCCCCGCTGCCTGTTTGCTGGCAGACTCGCGCAAAAATTATTTTTATATATGGTCACAATGCGAGGAGAATCGGGTGAAATCAACCAAAATCATATTTAATCGTTTATTATTTTTAATTATTCTGAGTAGCAGCCTGCCGTTACAGGCGGAACAAGGCGACTGGCTGGTCCGGGTCAGGGGCATCGTCGTCCACCCTGATGACAGCAGTGGTCTGGTCAGTGCCGGAGGCGTACCGCTGGCAGGTACAGGAGTGGAGGTCAATACACAGGCAGTGCCTGAGATCGATGTAACTTATATGTTGCATAAACACTGGGGTGTTGAAGTCATAGCCGGTATCGCAAAACATAATGTCAGTTTCGAGACAGCCGCTCCGATTGCCGGTTTGACCGGTGGTTTTGATCTGTTTGATACATGGGTGCTGCCGCCGACGGTTACACTGCAATATCATTTTTTGCCAGATAACAAAATCCGGCCATATTTAGGTTTTGGGGTAAATTACACGGCTTTCCTTGGGGACGACACGCAACGTCAGAACTGGAGGCATTGGTAGGGCCAGTTGATGTTGATACCGATCATTCCTGGGGCCTGGCCGGGCAGGTTGGTGTGGATATTGATTTTAAAGATAACTGGTTCTTTAATGTAGATGTTAAGTACATTGATATTGATACGACAGCTACACTGCAGACCATACCGCTGGGCAGACTCAGAGTGAATGTGGATGTAGATCCTTTCGTTTTTGGCGCAGGTTTAGGTTACCGTTTCTAGGGGAATGCACTAATCTCCTTGTCACCAGGGCCGGAGAATTTGTAAGATTATCGTATTTACAGATAAAATTACTGCATTTACAGAAAAATATAATAAATGTTATTTGAACATATCATCGGTTTTTTTCTGCATCCGTCTGAAGAGTGGGAGTCAGTGCGTGCCGGAAATATTCCATTCGGCCGGGTGGTATTTCACACCTTGTTGCTGGGTGCTATCCCGGTAGTCAGTGGTTATATCGGCACAACCCAGTTTGGCTGGCAGATAGGCGCTGCTGAAGCGATCAAACTGACCACCGGCAGTGCTGCGATCATCGCTGTACTTTACTATATCATCATTATCATGGCGGTGTTCTCTATGGGCTGGATGATACACTGGATGGGGCAGACCTATGGTGCCAGTCAACCCTTGACCCGTTGTCTGGTGCTCGCTACCTACATCCCGATCCCTTTATTTCTGGTTGGTATCACGCAGATTTATCCGGTCCTGTGGTTTAACCTGATCATTGGAATTCCTGCAGCAACTTATACTGTGTTCCTGCTTTATCTCGGCATTCCCGTCATGATGGAGATCCCGCCCGAGCGTGGATTTTTATTTTCCAGTGCAGTCCTGGCCTTCGGGCTGGTCGGACTGGTCGGATTGCTCGCAGCAACTGTCATACTCTGGGGCTTTGGCCTGGGACCGGTATTCACCACCTGATAGATTATGTTTATGCAAGAATCAGAAACAACCTATAACTATAAAGTAGTCCGCCAGTTCGCCATCATGACGATCATCTGGGGTATTGTTGGCATGGCGGTGGGTGTTTTGATTGCCGCGCAGCTGGCCTGGCCGGTATTGAATTTTGATATCCCCTGGCTGACATTCAGTCGCTTGCGTCCATTACACACCAATGCCGTGATCTTTGCATTTGGTGGCAGTGCATTGTTTGCAACATCGTACTACATAGTACAACGTACCTGTCATGCCAGGTTGTGTGATGACAGGTTCGCGGCGTTTACATTCTGGGGCTGGCAGCTTGTTATCGTTGCAGCGGTAATCACATTGCCGCTGGGCTATACCTCTTCCAAGGAATATGCCGAACTTGAATGGCCAATCGATGTACTGATTACGGTGATATGGGTGGTTTATGCTTACGTCTTTTTTGGCACCATTGCCCGCCGTAAGGTGAAACATATTTATGTGGCCAACTGGTTTTTCGGCGCCTACATTATAACTGTTGCCCTGTTGCATGTGTTCAACAGCATGGCCATTCCGGTCAGTTTCATGAAATCCTATTCCATGTATGCCGGAGTGCAGGATGCGATGGTGCAATGGTGGTACGGGCATAATGCCGTCGGGTTTTTCCTCACAGCAGCGTTTCTCGGGATGATGTATTACTTTGTGCCGAAACAGGCAGAACGCCCTATCTATTCCTATCGCCTTTCCGTTGTGCATTTCTGGGCATTGATATTTGTTTACATCTGGGCAGGTCCACACCATCTTCATTACACGGCCCTGCCGGACTGGACACAATCACTGGGCATGGTGATGTCACTGATATTGCTGGCGCCCTCCTGGGGCGGGATGATCAACGGCCTGATGACATTGTCCGGTGCCTGGCAGAAACTGAGGACTGACCCGGTATTAAGATTCCTGATCGTGTCACTCTCATTCTATGGCATGTCAACATTCGAAGGTCCGATGATGTCCATTAAAACCGTCAATGCACTATCGCATTACACAGACTGGACTATTGGGCACGTGCATTCAGGTGCGCTGGGTTGGGTGGCCTTTATTACCATCGGCAGTATGTACTACCTCATACCGCGCCTTTATGGACGGGCAATCTACAGCGTAAAACTGATCGATGCCCATTTCTGGATCTCTACTGTTGGTATTGTGTTATACATCACTGCCATGTGGGTATCGGGGATCATGCAGGGATTGATGTGGCGTGCCATTCATCCTGATGGAACCCTGATTTACAGTTTTGTCGAATCAGTACAGGCCATGCACCCGTTTTATATTATCCGCACAGTAGGTGGCGCTTTCTTCCTGCTCGGTATGCTGATCATGGCCTATAACCTGTGGAAGACCATTGCGGGGGCCAAACCCGTCACTGCTACTATCCCCGTACCTGCAATGGCACATTGAGGACGGCAGATATGGCATCAGGTCACGAAAAAGTCGAAACAAACCTTCAATTAATGATGTTGTTGATATTTGTCGTGGTCAGCATCGGTGGTCTGGTGCAGATCCTGCCGTTGTTTTTTATGCAATCTACTACCGAGGCAGTGGAAGGGCTTGAACCTTATTCTGCATTACAACTTGCAGGCCGTGATATTTATGTCAGGGAAGGTTGTTATCTTTGTCATTCCCAGATGATCCGTCCGTTCCGGGCAGAGACCGAACGCTACGGGCATTATTCCGTGGCTGGTGAATTTGTCTATGATCGTCCGTTTCAATGGGGATCAAAGCGTACTGGACCGGATCTTGCCCGTGTTGGTGGCCGTTACAGTAATGAATGGCATGTGGTACATCTGATAAATCCACGCGATGTGGTCCCGGAATCCATCATGCCGGGTTATCCCTGGCTGGCAATAAATCCTCTGCGGACGGATGATATTAAACAAAAGATGCTTGTCCTGAAAAAACTGGGTGCACCTTATGGGGAAGAACAAATCCAGGAGGCGCCCAAAATGCTTGAAGGCAAGACCGAAATGGATGCAATGGTTGCCTATCTGCAGTTCCTCGGAACTGCGATCAAGACCAGGAGATGAACATGGATTTCGGTTTTTTACAGGGGTTATGGACCATCATTGTGATGATCTTTTTTTTGGGAGTTGTAGTCTGGGCCTGGAGCAAAAAACGTAAAAAAGAGTTTGATGAGGCGGCCATGATCCCGTTCAGGGAAGATAACGATGACATTATTAATGAGTAATATTTACCATGAGTGATTTTACAAGCGGTTTCTGGAGCTGGTTTATTTTCCTGGTAGTGCTTGCCTCGTTTGCCTTGATCTTCTGGCTGATCAGGTGGACAGCAAAAGGCAAACCATCAAAGACTGCAGATGGTGAAGTTGAAACCATGGGTCATGTCTGGGATGAAAACCTGGAAGAACTCAATAATCCGTTGCCGCGCTGGTGGCTGACCATGTTTTATATCACCCTGGTTTTTGGTGCCGTCTACCTGGTTTTATATCCGGGTCTGGGGTCGTTCAAAGGTGTGTTGAACTGGTCACAAACAAACCAGTATGACCACGAAATCAATCAGGCCAATGAAACATACGGACCTGTCTATAATAAATATCTGAATGAAGATGTCACAGCATTAATCAATGATGCTGATGCATTGAAGATAGGCGCGCGTTTATATTCCACTTATTGCACGACCTGTCATGGATCAGATGCGCGAGGAGTCAGGGGCTTCCCGAATTTGCGTGACAATGACTGGTTGCATGGCGGCAGTTCTGAAAATATCAAGAAAACAATTTTGAATGGCAGGCAAGGCATGATGCCGGCCTGGGAAGAAATTCTTGGAAATGATGGCGTCTTCCAGGTCACTGAATATGTACGCAGTCTCAGTGGACGTGAGGTGGACTCCGTCGTCGCCTATCAGGGCAAACAGATGTTCGACAAAAACTGTGTGGTATGTCATGGGGCTGATGGCAAGGGCAACCAGGCCCTTGGCGCACCCAATCTAACCGATAATATCTGGCTCTATGGTGGCACACAAAAGCAGATATTCCAGAGCATTGCTGCGGGGCGCAATGGCATCATGCCGGCCCACAAGGAATTCCTTGGCGAAGCCAAAGTGCATTTACTTGCCACATATATATATGGTTTGAGTGTGGATGAAAATCTCCATAAGTGATTTTATAATCCGGTTTTAGCCCATCCGTTTATTGTTTCAGCCCAAATACCAAAGTCAGCAATGGCGTCAACTTCTCTTTCCGGAAACGTAGGCAGTATAGAAAACGTTCTCTATGAGAAACGTCAGAAAATATATCCACGTGAAGTCCATGGACTGTTCGCTTATCTGCGTATTGCATCGGTAATAATTTTACTGGGACTGTTTTACGGCGGTCCCTGGTTACAATGGGATGGTCGTCAGGCATTACTGTGGGATCTGCCTGCACGTAAATTCTATGTGTTCGGGTTGGTCTTCTGGCCGCAGGACTTTGTTTATCTCACCTTCATGCTGATCATTGCAGGCCTGTCACTGTTCTTTTTCACTGCACTTGCAGGACGCCTCTGGTGCGGTTATGCCTGCCCGCAAACAGTCTGGACAGAAACATTCCTCTGGATTGAGCGATTGGTAGAAGGTGACAGATCAAGCCAGATGCGCCTTGACAAGGCGCCATGGTCCCTGAAGAAGTTGGGCATTAAATCCCTGAAACATCTCCTGTGGATTGTGTTTGCCCTGTTTACAGGTTATACCTTTGTCGGTTATTTCACCCCGATACATGATCTGACGGCAAAGCTCATGACTTTCAGCACCGGCCCCTGGGAGACATTCTGGGTCCTGTTCTATGCCTTTGCGACTTATGGTAATGCCGGCTGGTTGCGCGAACAAGTATGTATATATATGTGTCCCTATGCACGATTCCAGGGTGCCATGTTTGATAAAGATACGCTGATAGTGTCTTATGATGAAAGAAGGGGAGAACCCCGTGGCTCGCGTAACAAGAAACTGGATCACAAGGCACACGGATTGGGAGACTGTATTGATTGTGGACTCTGTGTCCAGGTCTGTCCCACCGGTATTGATATCCGCAAAGGTCTGCAATATGAATGTATCAGTTGTTCAGCCTGTATCGATGCCTGTAATTTTGTGATGGATAATATGGGTTATGACAAGGGGCTGATACGTTACACCACACAACATGATCTGGAAGGTGAAAAGACACGCGTCCTGCGGCCGAGGGTCTATATATATGGAGCGGTTTTGCTGGCGCTTGTTGTGGGCCTGTCCTATAGCATTGTCATACGCGTACCACTGGAACTGGATATCATCAGGGACCGCAACCAGCTCTACCGGGAAACCAATGATGGCTTGATTGAAAATATTTATACATTAAAAATAATGAATATGGATAACAGGCAACATCAATACCGGTTGAGAGCAGAGGGGATAAACGGTCTGGAGTTGATCATGGACCAACCTGAAATCATCGTTGAGACGGGAACAGTTGCAGATATTACAGCCAGGCTCAGGGCTGAAGAATCTGATTTGAAGTCACGCAGCAATAAAGTCCTGTTTTATCTGGAAGCAGAGGACAATCAAAATCTGCACATAATCAAGGAAGGCCGCTTTCTCGGTCCGGGCTGATAAGGTTAAATTATGATTTCCACGCTGAAGAATACTGGATCAGGAATATGGTACAAGGAACCCTATGTCTGGTTACTGATCCTGTTCCCGCTTTCTGCCGTGGTCATGGGCATCATCATGATATCGCTCGCCATCAGGTCCGATGATGGCCTGGTAGTTGATGATTATTACAAACAGGGCCTGGAAATAAATATGGCTCTTGAAAGAGACCGGGTTGCGGAATATTACGGCATAGATACGGATATTTCAGTGGATGAATCCGGAAAGAGGATCACAGTTCACCTTAATGGTAATGATATGTTCTCCATGCCGGAAACCCTGCATGTCGGGTTTATACACCGCACTAGGAGCGGTTTTGACCAGACGATAATCCTTACCAGATCACATGACGGGAACTACCATGCCAGTATGCCTGCACTGGTCAGGGGTAACTGGGACGTATTGATAGAAGCTGACAACTGGCGGAAATTTTCGGTATATTCCATCGAATAAATGCAGCTTTTGCCGTATCCTTCATACTATGCGCGTGTTGCATCTGCAAACTTACCATAAAGATCATACTCATCTGCACGATCAATTGTGACCCTGACCAGATCATCCGGTTGCTGATTTACTGCATTTTCAATAAAGACATTCCCGTCAATTTCCGGCGCATCGGCATAACTACGGCCTATGATTATATCGGCATTTATTTTATCAATTAAAACTTCCAGGGTCTGACCGATACGGCTTTGCAGTTTCTGTCGGCTGATTACCTGCTGCGTCAGCATAAAACGTTACCAGCGTTCCTGCTCGATTTCATCCGGTACATGATCCGGCAAGTCATTCGCACGCGCTCCATCTACTGGTGAATACTGGAAACATCCCACGCGATCGAGTTGCGCTTCGGAGAGAAAGTCCAGCAGCATTTCAAAATCATCTTCCGTTTCACCCGGGAATCCCACAATAAACGTGGAACGGATTGCGATCTCCGGGCAGATTTCGCGCCATTTGCGAATTTGCGCCAGAGTATTTTCAGCCGCAGCAGGCCGGCGCATGGCTTTCAATATTTTGGTGCTGCCATGCTGAAACGGGATATCCAGATAGGGCAACAGTTTCCCGTCAGCCATCAACGGGATGATGTTATCGACATGCGGATAAGGATAGACATAATGCAGACGTACCCAGATCCCGAAACTGCTCAGGCCTTCGCATAATCCCTGCATGCTGGATCTCAACGGGCGGTATTCCAGAAACCGGTCCTGTATTTAATGTCAGGACCATCTCATATCCATCAATACGTAATTGCGTCAGGATGCGCTCAGAATCAACCAGCGCCATGGGGCAACCCAGGCTGATAAAACCGACTTTGGGGGGGTGTCACGGATATCTCTAATTGTGAAAATAAAATGCAAATTTACAATGATAATATATGAGCTGGAAGTTGGTGCTCGCTGAATAATGCCAAATGTTGCCATCTATTCTCCCATGATTCCCCAAAAATCAGTGTAGAAAAAAGGTGGTTAGTCATTTTTGCAGGTATCCTTGCTATCTATAATGGTTGGCCGGTATAACCGAAAGATAAAAGAGGCCTTTGTACTAGGTAAATCTAATAATAAACATTAGAATTTAGTATGAAGTTGGAATAAATATCACACTAAGATTCTATCAATAAGGAGGGATACCATTGGGTGACAAGATCCACCGCAATACACTGAAGCCGGGATACAAATTGCACTGGTACCGGATCGAGAAGGTCCTCGGTCAGGGCGGCTTCGGCATCACTTACCTCGCAGATGATTTCAACCTCGATCGCAAGGCCGCGATCAAGGAATATCTGCCTATCGAACTCGCGGTGCGCGAAGGGGATTTTTCAATACATCCGCTCTCCGAAGATCATGGGGAGCAATACCACTGGGGACTGGACCGCTTTATAAAAGAGGCGCGCACGCTGGCGAAATTCGAGCACCCGAACATCGTGCGCGTGTTGAATGTCTTCGAGGCAAACCACACCGCCTACATGGTGATGAGCTATGAGGAAGGCGACAGCTTTCAGGAGATACTCACCCGCCGCAAAACACTGGAAGAGGGGGAACTGCTGAATATTCTCGTCCCGATCCTCGGCGGTCTGGAGAAGGTGCACCAGATGGGATTCATCCACCGCGACATCAAACCCGCCAATATCTTCCTGCGTAATGATGGCAGTCCCGTGTTGCTCGATTTCGGCTCCGCCCGTCAGGCGCTGGGCGTGTATACCAAGACCCTTACCAGTCTCGTCTCACCGGGCTATGCACCGTTTGAGCAATACCACAGCAAGAGTGACGCCCAGGGTCCGTGGACCGACGTTTATGGATTTGGGGCCACGCTTTACCGGGCAATCGCTGGGGTGGCGCCGATGGATGCCGTTGATCGCAGCCGCTTAATTCTGAAGGGTGGCAAAGATACGTTTGTGTCCGCGCTGGAAATCGGCAAAGGCAGATACTCTGAACGGTTTCTGCGTGCCATTGACCATGCCCTGCAATTCCGGGAAGAGGATCGGCCGCAGAGTATCTCCGAGTGGAAGCAGGAATTTTCACCGGGAGCGCAGGCAGGATCCGAGATCAAATCAAAGCGCACACTGCCGCCCGAAAAGCAGGCCACAGAACGCGCCTCGGACATTGTTTTACAAAGGCCGCGAGCGGGCGAGGCCGCGCGAAAGCCTTCTGCCGGAGTGCCGATCAAAACATCTTCATGGCTGGGCAAAGTAAGTCTGACGTTGTTATTGCTCGTCGCAGTGGCAGGACTGGCGTGGTTGTATAGAGATGAACTTATGATGCAGGCAGAGCAGTTCGCACAGAGACAGGCGGAGATCACGACTGCAAAGACAGAAACCGAACGCGCGCGCCAGACTGAACAGGACCGTGATGTGAAAATCCAGACCTTGTTAACTGAAGCGAAAGCAGATTTCGAGGCACTGCGGTTGACGCAACCCGAAAACGATAACGCACTGGACGGATATAGCAAAGTGTTGGAGCTTGATCCGCAAAACGCAGAGGCAAAACTGGGGGTAGGTAATATCGCCGATAAACTGGTGGCGCTTGCACACAATGCCACCGGCGCCGGCGATCTCGCGCAGGCGGAAAGTTACCTCAATGAGGCGGCCACCATCGCGCCCGATGCTCTCAATATACAGCTTGTCCGCAATGAACTGAATCTCAGGAAAACTGCACAGGAACGCGAGGAGGCCGAAGCAAAAGCGCGGCAGGAGCGGGCGCAGGCAATCCTGAAGGAAGCGGAATCCGCGGCCGGGAAGGGCGATGCACTGACCGCATTGACCAAACTCGAGCAGGCGCGCACGCTCGGGGCGGATACTGCGGCAATTGCCACAGTGCGTGAGAATCTGCACACCCGGCTTGAAGCACTTGCCGCTGCCGCAACTGAAGAAGTGCAGCAGGCGCTCAAGGCGAAAGACACGGCCAAGGCCCGTGCGGCCCTGAGTCGCGCCAAGGACCTCAAGGAGAAGGCGGATGCCCTCGCCGCGCCATAATAAGAATGTCCGTGTTATGACAAAAGCGATTTAAGGAGTTGCCGATAATATGATATGCATTGTCCGCAGTTTTTTTGTGGGTGTTCTCTTGTCATGGATGTTTATGGCATCGTCAACTGTGCGCGCGGAAGCGCCCACCGATGAGGTGTTTCAGGAAATCGAACGCCAGATCGAGCAACAGGAGGCGGAGCAGGCCGAGGCAAAAAAACACGCACAGGAAGAGGCTAAACGTAAAGCAGAAGAAGAAGCTAGAAAAGTTGAAATGGATAAACAACGTGCTGCGGAAGAAGAGGCACGTAGACAGGCTGAGGAAGATGCAAAAAAACGTGCAGATGAAGAGGCGAAATTAAAAACGGAAGCAGAGAAGAAAGAAAAATACTCAGCACTGATCAAGGAAGCAGAGCAGGCAATCAGTAATAAAGACAAGGAACTGGCACTGAATAAATACAATGAGGCACTTGTCCTCTATCCAGATGATACTGTTGCTAATTCAGGTTTAAATGAAGCTAATAAATTGATTGATAAGGCATGTCTTGCATTAGCTGGTTCGTGGGAGCCAGAAGAATTTATGTTGCTTGGTGAGATGATAATTAAGTTAGATGGAACTGCCAGTAGGTGGAGTGGGGAGCCTGACACAATTTCAACTTGGAAATGTGTAGATCCAATTAAACCTGTTATTAGATTGGAAGATAAGCATGGCATATATGAATTTACTCTTTTAAGAGATAGGTGTTTACAAGAAAAGGAGGATTTGGGTAAAAAGGGGGTTTGGTATGAAGGTAGATCCTGTTGGGTGAGAAAAGGTAAATAGGCAAACAGGAAGTAACAAAGGACCCCCAAAACAACGAACACCTTTTTAGTCATAAGCTTAAGGTAAATATCAATCTTTCGAGGCAACAAAATTCTTGTGAGTTTGGGGTCAGAGTGAACTTACCCCGAATTCTAGAGTTTTTACTCTGGTCTTACCCCGATATTTCGCACACTCAGTTAAGCAACGCAACCTTCTTCAAATGCCATCGGTGAAAGATAGCCGATGGTCGAATGTTTGCGTTGCCGGTTATAAAATATTTCGATGTAATCAAAGATTGCTGAACGCGCCTCGTTTCTCGTCCGGTAATCATCATGGTGCACAAGTTCCACTTTCAAACTGTGAAAGAAACTTTCCATCGCTGCATTATCATAACAGTTACCCAGCCGGCTCATGCTGCATACTAACCCGTGGTCCTTGAGTAACACCTGATAATCATTCGCATAATATTCCTTCCCCCGATCAGAGTGCACCAGCAATCCTTTCCCAGGCATGCGTTGCTCAATAGCTTGTTTCAATGCACGCTGTGCCAACTCACTGGTTAAACGCTCGCCCATCGACCAGCCCACCACGCGGCGTGAATATAAATCCAATACCGCCGCCAGTAACAACCAACCTTGTCGCGTCGGAATATACGTCACGTCCGCTACCCATTTCTCATTCGGGCGATGCGCACTAAAATCCCGATTCAATAAATTCGGCGCAGGCGCATGGCTCTTGCGCGAATCTGTGGTGGCCCGAAACTTCTTCACCGTCTTCGGTACCAGCTTCGCCACCTGCATGAGCCGCGCCACCCGATTCAGTCCACATGGCATACCTTCCTCTATCAGGGTGCGATGGATCCGTGGTGCACCGTACACTTCCCGGTGAGCATAAAATATCCGCTTGATGGCAACTAATAATCGCTGATTAGAGACGGTGAAGAAGGACACCGGACGATGCAACCAATCGTAATAACCGCGCCTCGATACCCGCATCACGTCACACAATCGTGTCACTGAATAATTGCAACATTGCTCCGCAATAAACGCATACCTCAATCGCACTCCCTCGCGAAGTAAAGCGCCGCCTTTTTTAGGATTTCGTTCTCCTCCCGGAGCCGTGTTAATTCAGTCTTCAAGGCCGCTGTATCATCACCCCGCTTCTCCCGGGACCGCTTCCCATGACCTGGAAACGCCTGATCGCCGTACTGATGAATTTCTTTTTGCCATTTATACAGTTGATTGCGTCTCACCCCCAACTCCCGGGCCAACTGTGCCGATTCTTTATCCCCTTGTTCAAGCAACCGGACCGCTTCTCGCTTGAATTCCGGGCTAAAGTTTTGTCGATTTGCTCTTGTCATCTTCACTCTCCTTTGGGACTATTGTCCCCGTTAGAGAGTGTGCGTCAAACCGGGGTAGGTTCAGTCTGACCCCGAACTCCCCGATCATCATTACCAGGTATCGGAGGAGACTAAAATGGCCAAGAAACTGTCGTTCGAGGAGTTCAGAAACGCAATCGAAAAACGCACCATGCCATTGGATAAATTAGCAGGCTACGTGCAATTCGACCCAGATTCAGCCATTCCAAAGCTTTCTTTCCGTTCGGATGCATTAATCGATCAGCCACCCCCTGCATACGATGTTGATGGCGAAATTTACCGCATGCTTCGTGAGTTAAAAGAGAAGCAAGCTGTACAGATTGAGTCGTTCTCATTTGTTGGAAAAAAGAGCGTTGTCGCTGAAGGCGACTCATGGTTTAACCTCCCAGAGATTCTTCGGCCTCCAGCAATCGCGGACTGGATTAGCCGGAATGGCCGCTTCAGGATGAACAACATCGCCTACTGGGGCCATACCCTTGAAATGATCCTAAACAGAGTTCGGGGTCAGAGTAAAAACTCCAAACTAAATTCTGATTAACTTCTATGACCATCCTTTTTCTTTGGTCCTGGTCTGCGTTTCTCCAGGCGCAAGGCGAGGGCAGTTTCGATCTGTTTCTGAAACTGCTCAGCGCCGAACACTCGGTTGGTCTGTGTGCCATGCCGGACCGCGTGCATTAACTCCGGGTCGATATGCGCCCGAAACAATTCACGGTAAACGGCCTGCCGCTCGCCTGGTTCGGTGCCCACCCAAGATAATATTCGTGCGGTTCAATCAATTTGTCCGGTTGACCGAGCGCATTGCAACGATAGCTGCTCCAGCGGTAACCGGCTGGGTCGTCGGTCATACCGGCACGTACAGGATTCAGTTCAATATAGCGGTAGCAGGTGAGCAGATAGTAGTCAGCCTGCACCAGACTGGCATGATACCGGCCTTCCCACAGCGTGCCGCTGCGGCGGTAGGTATGGTTGATATAGCGGACATAGCGCCGGCCGAGCGTCTGCATCACTTGACTGACCCCGGTCATGGCGGCTGGTGTCAGCAACAGATGGACGTGGTTGGTCATCAGGACATAGGCATGTATCGAAACATGATATTTTCGGGCGGCTTCGCCGAGGCACTCCAGGTAGAAGTGGTAATCGTCATCAGCGTAGAAACAAGGTTGGCGATTATTGCCACGCTGGATGACGTGTTGAGGTATGGAAGGTAATGCGATACGTGGTAATCGGGTCATCGGCAAGTCCTTTTGCTCAGGTTGTAGGATCGAGCCTAGAATATCACATCTCAAATAGTTTTTACTCTGACCCCGAACTCAATATATTCTGGAGAGATAATTGTTGACGTAAAAACGGGCACGCTTTATGAAAACACCATTCAACTTTCTGATTCTTCCACCGTATATCGCATACCTCTGCTTATTATTGTTGTCTGCATATATTCATGCACAAACACCCACCGACGAAGAACTGAAAGCATTGGAACAACAAATCGAGCAGCAAGAAGCGGAACAGACGGAGGCCAACAGAAAAGCTGCGGAAGCAATGAAACGCAAGGCGGAAGAACAGGAAGCCGGGCGCAAGGCCGCAGAAGCACAAATACGGGCAGAAGAAGAAGCCAGACAGCATGCGGAGCAGGAGGCGCGCGCAGCGGCCGAGGCAGAAGCGCAACGAAAGGAGGAAGAAAGCCGCTTACTGCGTGAACAGCAGCAGCGGGAACAATTTTCCCAGTACATGCAAAATGGTGATTTGGCGATGAACAAGAAAGGATACCCGGAGGCTTTGCTGGCATATACACAGGCACTGGAGATTTTTCCAAACGATTCCGCAGCACTATCGGGCCAGTCGCGGGCACAGGAGTACCTAAGTGTCTGTGCCGCTCTGGTCGGTGAATGGGACTGGTTTTTTGGCACGAGCGCGATCGTGAGCGCCGACGGTAAACTACAGGCCATTGCTTTAATTCCCAATCAGGGAAGTTGGGAATGCACGGATCCGTCACAACGAAAGTTTACACTGAACTGGGAGGTAGGTGGATGGGTGGATACTGCGACCCTGTCCATCGACGGCAACACGGTGGACGTGATCAATAACATCGGCATACGTTTTCAAGGCTGGCGCAAAGGCACAAGGAGTGAACAGCCTGCGCCAAAGAACCCTTTGCTTGGAAACTGACTGGACTCCTATGCGTACCAAATCTCACCATGTGTCCAGGTATCTGCTGAAGTTGATGTTGCTGGTGCCAATGGGGATTTATGCACAGACACCCACCGACGAGGAACTGAAGGCACTGGAACGCCAGATCGAGCAACAGGAGGCGGAGCAGGCCGAGGCAAAAAAACACGCACAGGAAGAGGCTAAACGTAAAGCAGAAGAAGAAGCTAGAAAAGTTGAAATGGATAAA
>Ga0209520_10000621_pt1 | contig 19812 bp, 14 predicted proteins | sample Rifsed16ft1_FD_184009 | JGI IMG/M metagenome (GOLD analysis project Ga0209520, IMG submission 184009) | Soil microbial communities from Rifle, Colorado, USA - sediment 16ft 1 (version 2) | ecosystem: Environmental > Terrestrial > Deep subsurface > Rock core/Sediment | place: Rifle, Colorado...
TTCGCGTCTCAAATCACGCAAATACAATTGATATTCTGTGATTACCTTGCCGTGACCTCCACGTACGCTACGGCGCTCAATCTTGACTTTGATGCCATTTTCACACGCAAGCCTTTTTACTAACGTATTTATAAAAGCTTCGTGCCCATAATCTTCAACAAAGAGTACAATCCTACGCATCAAAATCACCCCGTAAAATGCGCTCGGAAGTGCAAAGTTTTTCTTCCGTATCTAAAGCCTTGTCTATGTCTGTGCTGCGCCACAAAGCTCCAAGTGTAGAAAAAGGCTCGATCATAGTATGTCCTTGTTCTTTACGGCAAATATATAAATTCTCGTCGGAAATCATATCGGGCAAGATTGGTGAATGTGTGGTTACAATAAGCTGTGTGTCTCCTGTTGCTGTACGGCCTTTTAACAAATCAGCAATCATGCGTATTCTGCGGGGATGAATACCATTTTCAGGTTCCTCAAACCCCAATAAGGCTGGAGGCTCTTTCGCACCTCCCAATGCTAACAGCCCAAGCACGCGCAATGTGCCTTCAGACAAAACACGGGCAGGAATAGGAGTTTTACCTTCCAAAAGCTTCAGTTCAACTTCACCCAGGTCATTCACACCAACTTCAATGCCTGTTACGTTAGGTATAATCATGTGCAAAGCCTTTTCAACTGCTTTAAACTGCGGTTCATCAAGGGCGCGTAAGGTGTTTAAAAAAGATGCGAGTTCTTCACCCATTAATCCGATATGGCGCACCTCTTTAACGGCATTGGGCGCACGCATACGCTCTCTTGGCTCAAAATAAAAGAAAAACCAACTTGCAAATTCCTGACGCATAGCAGCCAAATGTGGATAGTGGGGAGGATAAAGGGGTATGGAGAGAATACTGTGATCTAAGTTGCATTCATGATATGTTGGGTGTGCTTGACCTTCCATCCGCAAGTGGAGTCGATTACGAACTTTTTCAAGAAATGGATTCCTTTTCTTGTTTATTTCACCTTCAGCATTAAGCGCAGCTAGGTATTCATCACTCACTCGCAAAATACCTGATTTTGGAAGTATTTCTATTTCGATCCGATAACGTAAGTATCTTTCACGCACGGGAGGTAATAACTGAGTTTTCACTTCTGACTCAGAATTTTCGCCAGATGTCTCGGTCTTCTTCATTTTCATTTCACGGATTTGGCGGTTTACTGTCTCCATAATAGGTTTTGAAAGTTCAACATCAGCCTCGATACTAAACGATGCAGTTTCCTGTGCAAGTAATCCTTTAATTCCACTATCTCCAAAGGTAAAAGATTCCAGAGGCTTGCCACGATAAGGAGGTTCAAATGCATCTTTTAGTGTACGACTGGTTGCAATTCTGGACAAAAGTTGTAATGCATCTAAAAAATTGCTTTTACCGGCAGCGTTTGGACCAAAAAGCACAGATAGAGGACGCAGACTAACGTCTACAGCTACCAGTGACTTGTAACCTTTTATTTTTATTCTTTTAAGCATTATGCAAACTCCAGATGGTTTTTTTATTACTATCTTCCATCTCTATCAAATTATCTAGTAATAACTTTCCCAAGCGGGTTCAAGTTTACAACTTGAACCCCGATTTTATAGTACCGATTCAACGACAATTTTACTCTCCGTGTTTGCAGACGACCATACCCAATCTTCAGAACTTTTCACATATTGCTTACGCACGGGATTTGCATGAATATACTTTATCTTTTGGAATAAATAAGATAATAGACTCCTGAAGCAAACGCTTTTGAAATCCTTATTGATGGCATAATACCGTTATTTTATAAATTTCAGGGTTCAGGTTGCAAACCTGAACCCGCGTCAGAGCGTTTTGGGTAGGAATTCATATCATACATTTACGCGAAATATGATGAATTAAAAGATGCCCTTCTGTTTTAAGGCAGATTCAATTTGTTTTGTATCGATTTGCACTCTTTATTCCTGCTCAATAAAAAGTGTCTCGTAAAGTTTCTTCAATCTAACAGCATCTCCTGTTACCTTATCCCACGATAACTTTTTGTAATAATGATAAAAATGGATTATATGCCTGCAAAAATCGTCCATTGCCTCCATAGCAGAACTACCCGTTCCAATAATGACTAAAGTTTCATTCTCAGCAAAAAAAAGACTATCCTCAGAATAGATACGCACTTTAATAGGTTTAGAAACTGTAAATATTCTTGTTTTAGTAGTTACAGTCCACAAAGGAGTACATTGACTGCGAACTATGTTGTTCCTAAATTCTTTATCCGGCATTCTTTCTTGTGCAGTTCCAACAGGAAAAGGATTTGAGGGTGAAAAGGCAGATACTTCTTCTCTCCCCACATCTTGAACCTGACATTCCTGCCTGGTCGGCTGACAGGGACTGTAACCAGCGTATGTCATATAGCTTCTCCTTTCAAAAACATTCTGTAACTATCCGTTATTAAATCTTCAAACAACTGTCGTGAATACGTATGGCTTTCTTCCAGATATTTTTTTACATTGGCAATTGAAAGCCCCTCTTCCTTTTCCTTAGCATAATCAATATCAAGCAAGATGGCTTCCCCGCTTTTATCAGCAGACAACAAAGTTTCTATCCTTGTTGTTATAGAACCTCCATTTGTTTTAGCTATAAAACCTACACTTATATTTTTGTACCTTTCCGGTATTGTAGTTGGCATTTGGAGTTTGACTTTTAAAAATCTATTTAAAGGAACAATACCGTCCTCCCGTGTAAATGGTATGATATTCACATACCTAAATCCTGTCCGGTTAAGTGTAATTATTTTAGGATAAGATTTTTTAAAAAATTCTAACAGCCTTATAACTTCTTTTTTAAATAGAGCAAAACCTGGATACTTACGACAGTAATAGGAAAATTTGTTCATTGCTAACATAATGCCCGATGAACGATCTTCTTTTTCAAAATGATACGGTTCCAGTGCAACAAAGCTTCCCTCCTTTGTCTGAGGAACAAAAATTTTAGAATAATCTTCCCGAATAAAATCAAAGAAAATATCGCGCCGGCATTCAACGACTGGTTCTCCTGGAAATTTTATTTCAAAGATTACCTCAATGAGGGGCGAGTTGGGGTATATCTCTAATTTCGTCTTTTTTGACAAATGAAACACTCCTTAATCACTTAAATGTCAGCATTCGTTTAAAATCATATCTGACCCAATGTGATAATGTTCAATTTTTACTATTGGTTCCCAATGTAATTTTGATGGATTCTGTATAAAATGAATATCTGGATTTGAAGCGCAATTATAAACTACATAGAGCCAGAAGTCTATCTTTAACCGTTCAGCGGTTTTGTATTCATTAGAAGTCAAAGCTATATCACCAATAGTAGCCCTGCCTTTAACCTCGATAAATCTTACCTCCGTAAATGTCTTCTCATCATGCGGATGCGGTTTACGTGATATAATGTCAAAACCACGATCCTGGCTTGATACGTCCTCAACAACCCATCCCCGCCCTTCTTCATATTTGATTGCTTCCTGCATGGCGATTTTCTCAATCTCATCATCCCTCACCATGGGCGCAAACTCCGGCGATGTCCTTTCAGGATGAGGCAATACCCATGCCCTGCCAATATGATCAATATCGCCTATGACGCAATGACTCTCCATGTGAAGTTCTTCCCTGCGGTTTTCCAATCGGTGGTTAAGCTCATCCAGCCTGTCTTCTGTTTGTTTGATAGCGCTAGCAATCTGAGGGGACGTGTCACCGCGGTTATCCCTTCTCTCAGATAATTCTGCAAGATGCAGGTTCTGTCTGTTAATCAATTCATTTAAAGATAACTCCACATGCCTGGTAATTGTTCCGATCTCTTTTTCCCTTTGTTTCTTTACTTCTTCAAGCATGGGTTTCAAGGCTTTTTCGATCAGGGCAAGTTCAACTTCCTCTCGAGATGGTAATTGAGTATCATCAGGTACTCTGGTTCCAATAGGAGCGATGGTTAAATCAAGGAATAATGTGGGCTGGCGGACGTGGAGATTGCTTGATGTATCTGTTTCTATTGCGAAGAGTTTGCGATGGATGGTATTGCCCTTGCCATCTTTGATTGACGCGCAAAAAACATCAGCCCTGTATGGGTCTTTCCGATGCAAATCATAGAAAACAGCTCCCTTACGGAGGTCATCCCTTACCCTGTCCAGAACGTCTTCCCTCACTGCTTCAAAAAGGGGATGACCTGGCGTTACCCATTCTAAGGTTGCATCTTTTTTCAGGAATTCTTTATCAAATATGATCTGTTTGTATTCCTTGCCAAGTTTCCCAAATTGTGGTTCGGATTTTTCTCCAATAGTAAGAAGTGTCCTGGGAACCTTCCCAATACGGTAGATATGGCTGTCCTTTTTAACTTCTTTTGGATAAATCCCTGCGATGTGTCCTGCCTTTATAAAAAAGTCTTCTACGATTTCCGGAACTAATCTGCGCTCTTTTGCCTCAGAGGACTTGCCGATAAGCGAGCTCAGGTTCAATTCTCGCTTCGCTAACCCTTCAAGGGTTGAATGGGTAATTCTTCTAAACCTCTCTGGTTCCACATCCCGCACAATCCTTTCCTCTATCTCTGGTACATTGATCTTGTGGGTGTAAAGGTCGCGAAACAGTTTTTCGAGGAGATTCGAGGGTAAAACCTCTCCCACCACATCAAAAACCTGATCTGTACCCAACTCTCTCCGTATTTCTCTGAGTCTTTCCAGGAGCTTTTGGAGTACCCTGCCTTCCCGTGTGTTTATTGCTGCAAAATTAAAAATAACGCAATCATGCTCCTGACCATAACGATGTATTCTACCCATGCGCTGCTCAAGACGCATGGGATTCCATGGAATATCATAGTTGATCATAAACCAGCAAAATTGGAGGTTGATACCTTCACCCGCCGCCTCTGTCGCAACAAGCACCTGGACGTCTTCTTTGAACTCCCTTTCTGCATATAAACGGGTACCCGGGGTATCCCTGTCGCCAATCTTCATACTTCCATGAATCTGGGTAACCTTGAGTTTCCATTCATGGAGTTTCCCCAAAGGACGACCATCTTTACCATCACCGGCAAGGTAATCGAGGGTGTCTTTATGCTCCGTGAATATGAGCAGTTTCATTTTTGGATTATCAAAAATATGATGCTCCGTAAGTATTTCTCTGAGTTTTACCAGTTTGGACTCGATTTCACCTTTTTCAAGGTTCTTTGCCTGTTCTATGAGTTTAGAAAGCTGGAGGATTTCTTCTTTCAAGGCCGTTGGGTTTACATCTGCTACAACGTCCTCTAATTGTTTGATTATCTCTTGTTGTTCATCTTCTGGTAAATCTTCAAAGTCGTCCGGTATCCTTTTTTCCACTTGTGATTTTTTATATGCCTCTGGATCATCTAAAATCCTTTGCCTTCTGTCCCGCATACGTTCGAGGCTGCGTCTGACGGCATACATACTTGAAGCAAAACGCCTTTGAAGCATTGCCATAGTAAAGCCAAGCGCACGCCCTTGTGCTGAATCGTCTTCAGCAGCCTTAATTGACTGGTCTTCAACATACCTTGTCAGGGCATCATAGAAATCCCACTCTTCAGCATCTATCTTAAAGTCGGCGGTGTAAACCTCACGATTGGTGAATATCTTTTTGACCTTGCCTGTATCAGGATCAGGGAATGTAACCATTGCTTCTTTCGTTCTGCGTAAATAAAATGGGGCACTGTTACGCCTCATTGCTTCTTCAAGGCTTTTCACATCACCATAAACGTCTTTATCAAGGAGTTCGAGAAAGAGACAAAAGTTCTTTGTGTCACCTTTATGAGGAGTGGCTGTCATTAATAAATAGTGATCTGTCCTCTTAGAAAGTTCTTCGCCAAGGTCGTAAGCAAGGGTTGTCCTGTCGCTGCTGTAAGCGCTCATTTTATGTGCCTCATCAACAATGATAAGATCCCAGTGGCTACGAAGGAGACTATCATTTGCGTCCTCAATACGGGAAACCCATGAGATAGATGTAATAACCTGATTTTTTTCCTGCCAGGGATTTGTCCCATAATTAGCCCTCAAAACATCGCTTCTAATGATTTCAAAGTTTTCACGAAACTTATCTTTCAATTCCCGTTGCCACTGAAAGCAGAGGTTCGCTGGAACGACTATTAACGTCCTCTTTATAAGACCTCTAATCTTCAATTCCTTCAAAAGCAATCCCGCCATAATAGTTTTTCCGGCGCCTGGATCATCAGCGAGAAGAAATCTTATACGTGGCAAGGCCATAAAGTAATCATAAACAGCTTCAAGTTGGTGGGGCAATGGGTCAACACGTGCAACAGAGAGCGAGAAGAAGGGATCGTATTCATAAGCAAGAGATAGACGCATGGCTTCAATACCAAGTCTGAATTTTACAGGGTCTCCATCAAATGGTTCTTTCTCTGGAGATATAACAAGTTTTGATAATTGGTGTGTTTCTAAAATGATTTCATGAACCTGGTTTGTCTTGAGTCCCTTTCCAATGAGTTTGAGAGAATTTCCCAAAGGAATGGTTACAATTACCTTGACGGGTTCTGGTAAAATCGGGCCATGAATTGTTATGTTTGGCTTGAGATGGTTAAAAGATATAGGTTCGTCAGTCATTTTACCCTTTTTTAGGTTATCGTAATTATATAAACCTTTTTAATATCCTAAAACATACCACAAATGGTTTAAAAAACCATTTAAATTTTCTCAGAAACCGGATGATGAAGAAGGTAGCTACGAGACCGAGAATGATGGCTATGATTATAGGGCTGGCGCCAAATAGCCAGGCAAGGGCGTTTATCAGGCCAGAAAGGAATGCGATTGGATGTGTGGCAGCGGTGAGCGAGATGGAAGCGATCATGCCGTATTTTGCAAACTTTGCACATTTTGCGAATACCTTTGGAGACATGAAGCGCATTATGAATAGACCAACCTTCCCTTTTCTTGCAAGCTTGAGCCCATCATCACCGTACATACCGACATACTTAATAACGTCATCTCCGTGCCTTTTTGCCAGTCTGATAACGTCATCTCCATATTTTTCAATGACTTTAATGCCGCTTGAGCCATACTTAGATGCATACGATATAACATCATCACCATGGAGTGCGGCCATTTTGATAACATTATCACCATAAATGGAGCTCAAAAGCACAACGTCCTTGCCGTGCTTCTGAATGATCCGAAGGCCGTCATCGCCGTAAAGTGCAGTGTATTTGATAACATCATCGCCATATTGACGTGCCAGGGATAGGACGTCGTTGCCGTATCTTTCAATTGCAGTCCCCGCATCCGCACCATATTTAGAGACATATCGAACCGCATCATCCCCATATTGCTGTGCGATTTTGAGGATTTTGCCGTCGGTTGCCTTCAGCGCCTTGATGCCATCATCCCCGTATTTTGCCACAAATGGAACGACATCATCCCCATATGTTTTAACGAGATCGTCCGTCAGATTTATGAGACCTTTAAATCCCTTCGTTGTCTTGGCGAACCGCGCCCCTTTTGCCGCAAACTTTGCCCCCTTTGAGATACCACCACCGATAGGGATGATCCCCAGCATATCCAGTCCGGCAAACAACTTGTCCTGGAAGGTAACGTCTTCCTGTCGAATTCTTTTGCGGCTGACCTTTTCAACGTCAGAAATAAAGAAGTTCCTTAATTTATTCGTAATGGTGGTGATGGATTCTTCCTTAACATTATTGATATCGAGGATTTCGAATCTATCCAGAAAATCATTTCCCAATTCGAAAATAAGATTGACCGCCCCCCGGGCATTTTCGCGTCTTATGACCGCATCACTTTGTGTATTTGGAGCAGAGGTGTCTGTGCCATACCACCAATCAGAGACCCATTCGTAAACCTTTGTTTTCCTCATGTAGTCATAGACTTGGTTGTTAAAATCGTTGTTATCGTAAAAAAGATATATGATGGGAATGGTTTGTTTATGCCCGTATGTCTTAATCACGTGGTAAAAAGTATCATCGTCAATGAAAAGGTTGAATAAAATCTTTGCCTTTTCACCAAATTCTTTAATTGCCAGAAGACCGTCCTCCTGGAATTTGATGACTATGTTCAATACATCTTTGTCGTAAAGCCTCGCAAAGGCAATCCCATGTTTCCGTGCAAGGGGAAAGACAATGTCACCCTTTTCATTGGCAAGGTTCATTAACTCTACACCCTTGTCTTTATCTTCACTGATAAGGAAGAAGTTTTCGTGATTACTTGCAATCCATTTTACCCCTTCAGATCCGAAGGTTTTATAAAATTGCGAAAGAGTTTCAGGAGAGAATATATTGAGATTATTTATATTATTGCCAGGGTTGCTGTACAGGCGAAAGATGTCCCGATAATCCAGGAGTGGATGTAAGTTCGCCATTTCTCTGCCATGTTTTTCCAGGAGGACAAGACCTTCAATTTTATATTCTTTTAAAAATTCAAGGGCAAAGACGCCGTACTGCTGGTAGAGTCGTTCTGCATTATCGCCAAACTGACCAAAAACGTCTTTGTAAACTGTGTGTACGGAGTTACCATAACTTATCCTGATATCTGCTGGAACTGTTTGTTCAGAGATATTTCCCGGGGTCTGGGGATACGCGCTCTGTAAGGATGCGGAGAGTGTTTGGCCTCCAAGAAGGATCAAAAATACTATGAGAACCTGTTTATGCATTTTCAAAACAAACTGTATGGTCTGTTGCAGGTTGATTTACAACGAGTATTAACTCAATATGTTTGGCATGTGAGGTACATTATGGAAAAAATCCATCTCACGGTGTTTCAGATGTTCTTTTGCCCAGCCGGAAAAGCATCATCTTTTCGTGGTGGCTTGCCTTATGGCTGAGGACCAATTCACCCGGAATAGCTTCGTGGTGTTTTAAAAGGGACGTATAATCCCTTTCGCCGATAACCAGGTATGATCCTGCCCCTGCATTGCGCAACGTTTGGGATACAAGAGAAGGGTTATCGCCGCTGAGTGTCTTTATTCCTTCATATCTCTGCCCTACCCAGGCCAGCGCTTCTTCACTTGATAAACAGTATATCTGCGATTTTGGTTCGATGACCCTGAGGATTTCTTTCGCAAAAAACATCTGTGAATTTTTATACGGTTGTACAAAGGGTTGAACGGCCACAAAGTACAGGGGGACGGCGATGATCGAGAGAGGCACAAGTATTTGCGCTGCGCGCCGCACCAGACGGCTTGTTTCATAGTAACGGACGAGTGACTCGGCGATTCCCAGCGCAAAAAATGGATAGAATGGGACGAGATAATGTTGTCGTTTTTTGGGAATGCAGGAAATGACGATAAAGATAGCCCCGGCGATTGCAAGCGGGGCTGAGTAGCCGCATCGTCGCAAGTCTCGTATTGCGAGAGGCAGGAAAAGCGAATAGGGGAACGTGAGCATAATCCCATACAACACGTAGTAGAATACCGACTTCCCGCTTCCGCCCATGCTTACGTCGAGGTCTGGCTGGAATATTACCCCGCGAATGTAATGGCCGCCATCGCGAAGGTAGGCAGGAACAGCCCAGATAGCGAGGGCAGTCAGAAAACCAAGCACAAAACTGGCCCAATTAAATCGGGGGCGCTTAAGATCTTCCTGGCGGAACGGCGCAAAAATTGCAAAAAAGGCAGGGACGAGTATTCCATAGGGACCCTTTGTTATTACTCCAAGTCCGGCACATAGTCCTCCAAAAATCAGGTAGAATGTTTGCCAGGTGTATCTTCGCTCCCTCATGCCAAGGCCGATGCAAAGGCACGAGCATAAAACTGAGGCGCACAGGATCATGTCCGGCCGTGCGTGTCGTGCTACAATGCTGTAGCCTGGCATTCCGAGTAGCGCAATAGCCGCTATCAACGCCGAACGCCGGTCAAGAAGCAACAGTCCTATACCATAGACTGCCAGCACCCCCAATATGCCTGCCGCAGCCGAAGGTATGCGTGCAATCATCATGCTCGGCTTGCCGACCATCCGCGTGAGTACGGCTGCTATCGCATGCATGACCGGTGGCTTGTCATGGTATACCCCTCCCATGAGCCTTGGTATCAAATAATCGCCGTTTTCAACCATTTCACGGATAATCTCGGCATGACGGATCTCATGGCTGGCCCACTCCCTGTTCTGGCCAAGGGCGGGAAATATAACCATAGCGGATAGCGCAGTCAACAATAATAAGTCAAAAAACCGCGTTCGCCGTTCTCTAAAATTTCCGATCATTTAAAAATCTCTTTCTTTGCATAATTTTTGTCTTCTCAGTTCGATCTCAGGAGTTTACTTTTTTTAAGATACCAGGCAGTGAAAAATGCACAGGTGACAACCAGGATTAAAATTGACAGCGACCACATTATGTACTTACCGGCCTCATAGCCGAGATCCAAATATGTGTCCTTAATGATCAAAAACGTTAGCCCCGTTATCCATACAAAGGGTGTGGCATATTCTTTGACGATCAATCGTTTCCAGTTAAATTCCATACCTTTAATTGTGTTCCCTATCCCTGAAAAGTCAGGGATAATGCGGTTGACTCGTTCACAGTAATCTTTGAACTCCTGGCCAAACTTTTTTTCCAAGTAATTCTCCTCAGCACGTATTATTGCCAAATAAGCAAATAGAAAGAACGGCATTCCAAACAAAATAAATAGCAGTGAGTTTGCGGCAATTCCAACTCCAATGAGAATCAAAAGGTTACCTAAATAGAGGGGATTTCTGCAATGCGAGAAAATCCCATCTTGAACAAGTTTTTCCGCATACACCTGCTTTTTTTTACCACCGCGTTTGATGTAGGCAAGTCCAATGGTAAGCGCCCGCAATATCTGGCCGCTCAATGCTACTATAACGCCAATGACAATTTCCCACATCTCCACGACCTCACTGTCACATACCGGCCATGTTCCCTCAAAAAAAAGCAACACAAAGACTACCGGGAAAAGGACATTCCGGTATCGAAAAAAGAAGTTACCTATTTTGACCATTATTTTACGGCTACCACTCCACAAAAGTTGTACCACTTGAAAAATACATCACAATATCGGAATCCCTCCTTAAGCAGGAGTTCCCTGTTTTCCAATAGCTTGTAAGGGATCAATACGTTCTCGAGCGCCTCTCGCTTTTGGGCGATCTCTAATTCGCTGTATCCGTTTCGTTTCTTGAAGTCGTAGTAATAGTTTATGAAAAGTCTATTAAAAACTGAATCTTCTCCCAAGACTTTTTCTACAAGAATCAAACATCCGTTCTCATTCAATCCCCTCAGGATGCTGCCGATCAATGTGTCCCTTCTCAACGGCCTTATAAATTGAAGTGTAAGAACCATGACCACGACCGAAGCATTCTCGATATTTACACCTTGATTCAAATCAGCGCAGATCAGTTCATGTTCCCTGGAGAAATGATGCGCGTCGAGTTTCTGTTTACACCTGGCAAGCATATCCTGTGAATAATCAATACCTATGAATTTTACTTTACCGGGGATATTTTGACTCAAATTGATCAGGGTGGTACCAGTAGAGCATCCCAGATCATAAATATTAGTTCCTTCAACGGCAAAATCTACCGCCATTTCCCCGATCATTCTTTGGATTTCCCGATAAAACGGAACAGACCGATCCAACATGTCGTCAAATACCGAAGCAACTTTCTCTCCAAAGTTAAAGTCTGCTATAACCGGCATATTTTCTTTGAATATTTCGTCCTTTGACATAGGTGATAACTTACCTCAACTTTCTTTATGCGGAACTTGGGTTGGAGCCGAAGCAGTTGCCGCGAGCTGGTGTTTTCTGATCAAATGTAAATTGCGCATATAGACGAAGGAGTTCGGCAGATAGGCTAGTATTCCAACCGGACTACGTTCCATAATCCAATAGGCACACATGATTATGCTTCCCGCTATGCTCCAATACCAAAATGTAACAGGAATCACGCTCTTCCCTTTTTTTTCCGAGGCAATCCATTGGATCAAAAACCTGGTAGAAAATATTGCATTACCAAGGAATCCAAGAATAGTGAGGTAATTCCAATTCAGCCCGAACAAACGATGTTCCTCTCCAAACCACGTGACGGCTAGCACAATATTATAAAGCATAAATAATCTCCTTTTTAATTTAGTTTTTCAACGATTTCGTACCTTATCATCCGTTTTTTCATCCATCTCACGGCAAGCAGGTCTGCGAAGGACTTGAATAGCCGATTCCACACCCCATAGTGACTCTGACCCGCAAATCGTGGATTGTTGGTAACAGGGATTTCCGTTACTGAAAACCCCTCCATTTTGATCAATGTTGGCAAAAAACGGTGTGCACCTTTGAAAAATTTGATCCGCGCGAGGCATTCGCTCTTGAATGCGCGGTAGGTGCATCCTGCGTCGCTAACATTTTCGTCACTGAGTTTATTGCGGACACAGTTGGCGATACGAGACGAGATGATCCGTATAAAATTATCTCCCTTCCCCCTCGTCTCCACACGCGTGCCACACACGCAATCGTGCCGGCGCAGTGCTTCAAAAAATTTTGGCACGTCACGGGGGTCGTTTTGCAAATCAGCATCTAGGGTAATGATATAACGGCCACGCGCTGCCATCATACCAGCCCAGCTGGCCGCCGATTCGCCGCAGTTGGAATTGAACCGCTGAACTCGAAAACGTGGGTTAGACACTGCTATCTCCTTAAGGAGTGTCCATGAATTATCGGCGCTTCCATCGTCGGTAATCACCACCTCATAGGAAATATGGAGCGGGTCCATGGCAGAGGTAATCGCATTTGCAAGCGCCCGCAAGTTGCCCTCTTCGTTGTAACAGGGAATGACGATACTGATTTCAGGCGGTTGTCGGCTCATTTTTTACCATAGAATTCTTCAATGGAGTTGCAAACATAGTCAACGTCGTTCAGGGATAACTCACCAAAAATGGGGAGCGAAAGGATTTCCTGCACAGCCTGCTCGGTTTTCGGCAGTTTTGGCAGATCGTTATAAAGTTTGGTGATTGCAGGTTGTTGATGATTGGCTGTGGGATAATGGATGCCCGTGCCGATGCCGCGTTGCTGCAAGAACTTTGCGAGTTCGTTTCTTAGTTCTGTCCGAATTACGTACATATGATATACCGACCTGGACCAGGATTGTTCTGGCGGCGTTTTCACAATGCCTTTTAAACGCCGGTTGTAGTGGGCGGCAATGGCGCGTCTTCGTTCGTTGAGTGCATCCAGATGCCGCAGCCCTACACGGCCTATGGCTGCCTGAATTTCATTCATTCTCAGATTATATCCAACCAGTTCGTGGGTGTATTTGTCCTTCCGTCCATGGTTGCGCAGCATGCGGATTTTTTCTGCAATGGCATCATCGTTGGTGCAGATGCAACCGCCGTCACCCATTACCGTCAGATTTTTTGATGGGAAAAAGGAATATCCGCTTGCTACGCCCATAGAACCCACCGTTTTTCCCTTGTACTTCGCACCCTGTGCCTGCGCGCAGTCCTCGATTACCCATAGGCGATGCTTCCGGGCAATCTCAAATATGCGCTCCATATTCGCAGGGTGGCCATAGAGGTGTACCGGCATTAACCCCACCGTGCGAGATGTAATTGCCGCCTCCAGTAGTTCTACGTCCATGCAATAGGTTTCGTCGATGTCGATAAATACCGGCTTTGCCCCGCAGTGAATCATAGGTTCGATGGATGGGAATGCCGTGTGGGAAGGCACTAGGATTTCTTCACCCGGCTTTAAATCCATCGCTTTATGAAGAAGGAACATGCCCGCCGTCAGGGATGAGCTTACTATAGCGTGCTTTGTGCCTGTGTGAGCGGCAAGTTCACGTTCGAACGCTTCGCATTCCTTCGCAAGGATATACCACCCTGACTCCAGGGCGCGCATCGCAGCCTGTTTGACTTCGTCGTTCAGGAGACACTTTGAAAGTGGAACTTTTTCCATAATCTCTTTGTCCTCAGTTCAATGACATTGGTGTGGTAATTCCACACGGGTATTATTCTAACGCTATCGTTTGCCCTGTTTGTGCCGATTTCGTTGCTGCCTCGATGACTCGCACGGCCTCATAGCCTGCCCAGCCGTCAGCCAGAGGCGGCTGTCGTGTCTGTACAGAATTAGTGAAGGTGCGTAATTCAGCCTGCAGAGGTTCTTCCGGTGCAAACTCAAGTTGACGCATAGTGCCTTCGACTGCCTTAAAATCGTTACCAGACTTCACGTGTTTGTTTTCGAAGGTACGGACTTTATATTGAGCTACATTGTAATCGCATACAGCGCTTAACTCACTGCCAATGACCATTACTTCACGGAACTTACCTGGTGAATAATAACCGCTGATAACTGTTGCAAGGGTTACGCCATGGTCACCCCCGTAATCCAGTGATAAATACGATTCATCTTCCCTCCCTGTGCCCATAAAGTCTTTCATTATGGCCGTAACCCTTGCAGGTGGTCTGTCCATGAAGTAGTTAAAAAGGTCAACGAAGTGAATTGCATCGGCGAATGTAACGCCGGTATCATTCCTGGGCCGTTTGAAACCGCTGAAGTTACCGCGCAGGATATTCACATGACCAAATATTTTTTGTTCAATAGAGTCGTGGAGCCACCGTGATGCCGGATCGAACCGGAAAATATGGCCAACCTGAAGGATACGGTTGTATTGGTCAGCCATTTCAGCCAGTATTTTCGCCTGACCTGACTGGAGTGTAATAGGTTTCTCAACAAAGACGTCCTTGCCTGATTCCAGCAACTTTTGGCACAGATCAAAATGCGACTGGGCTGGTGTGACTACCACTGCTGCATCCACCCTTGAGACAAATTCTAACGGGTTGGTGGAGAGATGGGTAGCTGGGATGCCTATTGTGAGCGCTGATGAGAGATGATCCTTGTGTATGTCGCTGACGAAAAGTTCCACTGGCAGTGAACTCAACACGCGCAAATGATTCGAACCCCATCGTCCAACACCTAATAATAACACCTTTATCATGGTCGTTTTTCCCACAGGTTTTCCAGGAATTGACAATAAATAACATGAACAACTTCATGTTGCTGTGTCATCAGGGCTAAAGCCCCGGTATGACATGTATCAACTAACCCCAGCCTTAAGGCTGGGGTTAGTGACGGTCTTATCTGAATTGGGCTTTAGCCCTGACAGTGCCTGATCTTCAAAGTGTCGGACAACAAACTTGTTCAGATTATTTATTGTCAATCCCTTAGGAAGGAGCACGAAAATAACACCCTCCCTTAGTCCCTCCCATCAAGGAAGAGAAAGTTTCCTCTACCCTTGTGGGAGAGGTGAGGTGAGGGGATTCTCCAAAAACTAAGCTGATAATTCAAATTTATTATACCCCTATTGTCAACTAAAAAATCTTACGTTTATTTATCGGTATTGGGTTCTTTCTTCAGCATGACATGTGCGTTATTCTGGCATACCGCATGAAAGTTTTTTTTCTGAATCCAATCCTGTTTTTTCTGATAATCATTTAAACTCATAACGACGTAAATGGATGTTTCCGGATCAGGAACGATCTTTTTTAAGCTAGTATAGGTCTCCATTTCTAAGATATTTTTACCGCTATAAAACACAAGACTCGGCACGATTTTGGTGTAACTCAGGAGTACATAATTTTCGTCTTTACATGAAAGGCATTTTTCCACGATACCCTTTGTAGACCGAAAGGTCCCCAGGTATTTTGCTGAATAGGTTATGGTAATAACAAGAAATATGCAATTGGTAAAACAAAAAACCTTTTTTAATTGGAAAAAACGTTTGCTGCGGACGAAGGTAAATAATGCTATCAGTGTCCCAATCAAAAGAATAATAATTGGAAGGGCAATATGGATTGTGGATAAACCGTGCTTGGCTGGTACCCATTTTGGCATGGTAATGATTAGTGCAATAGGGATCATTGCAGAAACAAATACTGTAGGCCATAATATCCACAGGTGTCTTTTCCCTAACTTGCCTTCCATTTCCCATCGGGAAAGCGAGACAGTTAGCAATGCAACGGAAGGAGAAAGGGGAAGGACATAGGTCATTAATTTAGAGTGAGACATGGAAAAAAAGACTAAGGTTAGAATGAGCCATGAGCAGAAAAAATACACCTGTTTTTTTTCTTCTGCCGGCATGTTTTCCCTTTGTTTAATGGCATGTATAAAAGTAATAAATACAAACAACGACCAGGGGAAGAATCCGATTATGAATACGGGCAGATAATAATAAAATGCCTCTGGATGTGCATACCCGCTGACAAAGCGCCCTGACATCTCTTGAGAAAGCAAAGAAGATATTTGCTTTGTGCCCAGAGATAGCCAGAAAGGGATACCCCATGCGCAAATGATACCCAGGAAAAGCAGGAATCCCGGTAGACACCATAGCCTCCTGATATATCGAAGGTCGCGTATCCATAAGAGAAAACATAGTGTAATCAGGATAAACAGCAATATTCCTACAGGCCCTTTAACCAGGAAGACCATACCCAGGAGAAAGTAAAGAAACAACCTTCTATAGGGGCGGGTTTCAAACCCGCCCTTACACCTATTGTTAGGTTCCATATATTCGATAAAGAAAAGATAAAGGCTGGAACAGACAAAAAAAGTCAGCAGCATATCTGTAATACAGAACCGGGAAATGAGAAAGAACAACGGACTGGACATCAATACCATGCCTGCCCAGAATCCATTTTTACGGTCTGCAATCCTTTTACCCCATAGATAGGTAATTAATACCGTGCCTGTGGCTGCCAGGGCGGAGGGTAATCGTGAGCCAAATTCGTTTATCCCAAAAATTTTATAGGAAATGGCAATGGCCCAGTAAAAAAGTGGCGGCTTGTTGATACGCGGGACGCCATTAAAGTGCGGGACAATCCAGTTGCCGTTCAGTACCATGTCGCGCGCCGTAGAGGCGTACCGGGGTTCGTCAGGGTCAATGAGAGGCATTGCCCATGTATAAAATAAGAAGAGAAAAAATCCTAGTAAGGATAAGCCAATGAGGAAAGGTATATCCTTTTTCGTCAACGTTCCTGCATGCTGTTGTAATTTTATTTCCATTTCCTTATTTATTAAATGTCCTTGTTTGAAATAAAAAGCATATCCCGATGACCTACAGAATCCTTTTCGAGTACAAACATTGGTATTTCAAGTAATTTAGAAACCTTGTTGAAATCTTTCTCCTGGATGAAAAGAAACACACGTTCATTCGAATTCAGGAATCGTCTCAGTTCCTCTGTCCCGCGTAGTACCTCTATATGATTTCTATTGGTATAAAACAGATAAGGGTCTCTGAAAAAATTGTACATGGCCAATTTTTCACCGGGCTTCATCACGGAATTGGCATTGTCGCAGATTTCTTTGGCGGATTTATATTGATTCAGAATCGGAATAGCCTTCAAGGTGCCGATAGTAAAAGCAAAAAATATAACAAAAATAATCGTGAAGAGAAAAGGAATTATCCTGGCGTACCTCACGAATCGTAACATTACAAGACCGCCGATCAGGAGAATAGCCACAAACGGAATTGTTGAAGATGTATACTGAGGATAGAGTTTATATACCACTATCGGTAAAAGAATACTTAGTACCAGTGAGACTCCGCACAGGATATAACACGGATAATATCCTATTTTTTTAAAATGTTTCTCACGGAATTGCTCGACAAATTCATTCAAAAACCATGCTGTAATCAGGGCTGCAGCGGGATAGAGAGAAAGGACGTAAATATCTCTTTTCCCGGACACAATCGAAAAGAAAACGAAAATGACCCCAAACCAAATAACAGGTAACGAGATACTTTGTATCTTTCCTCGTCCTTCTTTGGAAAACAGGTATATAGCAATACTCGGGACAAAGACACTCCACGGTATAAAATTGACAGGAAAATTTATGAAGTAATAATAAAATGGGCGTTTGTGGGCAAACGAACTGGCAAATCTTCCGACGTTCTGTTTGAAAAGAATTTGATAGGCATATTCCTTGCCGCCGTAAATGCTTGCCAGATAAACCCAGGTAAATACGATAAAGGCAAATATCATCCCGCCTATCCAGGGGCGAGTTTCCTTTAAGACCCGAATATCCTTTTCCAAGATGATATAGGTTAATACAATGCAAAAGGGGAGAATAAAGCCTATAGGCCCTTTTGTAAGCACCCCCAGCGCCATGAAAATATAAAAGAGGGTGTAGTATCGTCTCTCTTGTTTTTTTACCCCCCCTTTATCCCACTCTTCGCAAGGGGGGGTAGTTAGGCTGCGGCCATGCCGTGCTGCATATCCTTTATAGAAACATAGTATTGCCATCGTCACAAAAAACGTGAGGGGGACGTCAAATGCCACGCGATGCGCCATCCACAGGAACTTTGAACTGGTGGCAAGGAAGAGTGATGCCAGCAAAGCGATTCGCGTATTATGGTATAAACTTTTGCCAAGATAAAATATTGCCAGGCAGCAACCGATGCCTGCAAAGGCAGAAGGCAGTCGGGAAGACACCGCCGTAATCTTTCCAAATGGAATTGAAAACAAATTGATGAGCCAGAATAAGAGCGGGGGTTTATCAGGGTACGGTTCGCTGATTAAATGAGGGACAATGAAGTTGCCGCTGTCCCGCATTTCTTTCGAGACTTGCGCATAACGAGGTTCATCAGGCGCCCATAAGTCCCTTTTCCCTGTATTAAACAGGAAGAGAAATCCCGTAAACAGTATGATACAGGCTGCTATTAAACGAGTATTGTTAACCGTGGCTGTTGTAATCATTTTACCTGAAAAATACCCTCAATCTAACCTTTTCCCACTCGGGGGTTGTCAAGAGAGGGCGCTATATTCTGTTTAGGAAATTCAAAGTTTTTAGTAAAAGAAACTGCAACACACCCCAGCCCCTCTTGATATAAGGGAGTTTAAAAGTACTTGTCGAAGGCAACCTAATTTAATTATATAGGAATTTTCATTTTATGTAACAGTTCAGCACCCCCACCTGACCTCCCCCCTCCCCCTTTCGCCCCCTCAGTGAGGGGGACAGGGAGAGGAAACGTTTTTACCCCGCCCCTGGTGGGAGGGGTTAGGGGAGGGGGGTGAACTGATATCATTTTATTTAAGCGGTTTTCGTCTCATAAACGTCAGTTGAAGTTTTTACTCTTCGGCTTCCTCTGTGGTACTTTCTTCAACCATTTCCTCTTGCGTTTCTATGCCAAGAACTTCTCCACTATCCGTTTCGGTCTTTGTTTCTTCAGGAACAACGCGTGCAACGGAGACAAGCTTATCTCCCTCTTCTACGGCAAAGAGTTTGACCCCTTGTGTATTTCTACCAATGGCGCGAATGGTATTTATAGGTGTCCGGATAACCATACCTTTTGCGGTAATCATTATCAGCTCGTCTGTATCTCGGACATCGATCAGCGCTACGACTTGCCCATTTCTTTCGGTGGTTTTAATGTTAATGACACCCTGTCCTCCTCTATGATGGGCGGGATATTCTGAGAAATCCGTACGTTTCCCAAAACCATTCTCACAAACCGTTAGGAGGGAGGAATTTTCGTCCACAATTACCATATCCCTGACTTTGTCATTTTCTTTGAGTTTGATGCCTTTCACTCCGTGTGTGACCCGCCCCATAGTTCTGACGTTTTCTTCGGAGAAACGCATGGCCTTTCCCTGCTCAGTGCCGAGGATGATGTCTTGTTTGCCATTTGTTAGTTTGACCCCAATCAGTTTATCCCCATCATCCAGGTTAATGGCAATAATACCACCCTTTTTGGGGTTACCATAGGCGCTTAATACGGTCTTTTTGATAATTCCATGACTGGTAGCCATGACCAGCTGCCGTTCGTCAAAATCCCGCGCGGGAATAAGGGAGGATACGTTTTCACCCTCCTTGAATTCCAACAG
>Ga0209520_10000630_pt1 | contig 19696 bp, 29 predicted proteins | sample Rifsed16ft1_FD_184009 | JGI IMG/M metagenome (GOLD analysis project Ga0209520, IMG submission 184009) | Soil microbial communities from Rifle, Colorado, USA - sediment 16ft 1 (version 2) | ecosystem: Environmental > Terrestrial > Deep subsurface > Rock core/Sediment | place: Rifle, Colorado...
AATGTAAATCTCTCTGCAGGCACTACAAGCCAAAACCTTTCTGCCTTTGTGTTGTCCGACTCAAACAACGTCAGTTTTGGTCTGAATGGATCAACCATCACTGCAACTGCGACAGTAGCCACAAGCCTTTCCAATATCAGGGTCAGCGCAGGTACAACATCTAATCTGTTATCAGCTATCACCTTTAGCAATAGCAACGGTGTATCGTTTGGAATCAATGCTTCAACTCTAACCGGGTCGGTAGCAACCAGTCTGACTAACATTAACCTGTCTGCGGGAACTACCAGCAATAATCTATCAGCTTTTGTACTATCAAACTCCAATAATGTCAGTTTTGGGCTAAATGGTTCTACAGTTACGGCGACTGCCGCCGTTGCAACCAGTTTAAGTAACATTCGAGTAAGCGCTGGAACGACGTCAAACCTTTTAAGCGCCATTACATTCTCAAACTCTAATGGTGTGAGTTTTGGGCTCAATGCATCAACACTGACGGGCTCAGTGGCTACCAGCCTAACCAACATCAATGTTAGCGCGGGTACAACATCAAATAACCTATCAGCACTCGTATTTTCCAACTCGAACTCTGTCACATTTGGCCTAAACGGGTCAACAATCACGGCAAGCATCGACGCTGCTGGGGGCGGGCTGACAAACATCCGAGTCTCAGCAGGGACTACGAGTAACCTATTATCAGATATTACTTTCTCGAATGCCAATGGTGTGACCTTTGGATTAAATGCCTCTACGATTACGGCAAGTGTAAATGCTGGTGGAGGAGGAGTCACGCTTTCTCGATTTGATATGATCCCGTATCCAGAGATAGCTGGTGGTATGGTTCAGTCAAGCCAAGGCACGTCCTGGCACTTTTACCCCTACGTTCTCCCGAATCCGTTGAGTTGTTCGAATGTGTGGATTGTTAAAAGTGTAAACGTCGGAACTGGGACATCTTCTAACTCTTCAGGGCGTCAATCCTATAGTTACTCTCATGGTATTACTATATGGAGTCGACAGGATTATGGAGCCAGTTCCTCAAACTTGACAACAGTGACTACGGCCAGCCTTGGAATCTCCATGAGCCGAAGTCATACTAGTAATAATAATAGCGTTTCGATGGCATGGATTACAGATACAACTGGCGGAACAAGCTCATTTAGCACAACCTCGGCAGGTAATAACTGGTCGAGCTTTTTTACTGGGAACCGGATGTTTGCAATCCCGCTTGTTACGTCCTTTTCCGCTGGAGAATACTTTATTGCTCATCGACACTCGTCCACAACGGCAACGGTCAATAGCAACCTCACCCTGATGAGTTTTTCCCATTTACAGGAAAGGGGGGAGTCCAACTTTACAATACGAATGCCTGCTGTAACGCTTCTGAGTCGGTCAAACCCACTAGCAGGAATCGGTTTGGGTGCCGCTACGGCTGTTACGACAACTACGACAATGGCAGGTACTATCGTCAGTGCCTTAACTGATATTTCATGTTTGCACGCAGTATTTATAAACCTACCACACAGTTAAAGCGGCAGCGAAAGATAATCAATGACTAGCCCACAGCTTATCATCCAAGACTTCGGCGGGCTTAACAACAGCAATCCAGAACAAACCTCTGCTCGGCTTATCCGTGGGGGTTCATGGAAACGTCAGCGGATTATCGTCATTCTGCCTGCTGACACATTAATGCCCGCTAAGTGCGCTCTGTCACACTGGAATCTGGCTTTTCCGCCTAACAATGGTGTGGTGCGTATCCTAGCACAAGGTATGGAAGTCGGGGACGCCTACTCACAAGCAATACAGGGGATACTGAATCATCCTGAACTGTCAACTTGGGAGTACATTCTAACGATTGAGGCCGACAACGCCCCACCCCCTGAAGGTGTTATAAAGCTGGTTGAGGGGCTAGAGAACCATCCAGAACTTGCCACACTAGGCGGACTGTACTTCTGCAAAGGGCTTGGTGGCTGTGCTCAAGTCTGGGGAGACCCTAAAGACCCTGTGCTTAATTTCAGACCACAAGTACCTGTAGCAGGACAATTGATAGAATGCTGTGGAACAGGAATGGGCTTTACCCTGTTCAGGCTCAAGATGTTCAAGGATACTCGCCTTCGCCAGCCTTGGTTTAAGACACTTAATGGTGGTGAGGGTACTGGAATAGGCACACAAGACTTGTACTTCTGGGGCGATGCTCGAAAGTATGGTTATCGGTGTGCTATAGACTGCAACGTACGAGTTGGGCATTACGATCACACAACAGATACAATGTGGTAATGGCAAAGCGTAAGCAGAAACCAAATAAGCCACTATTAAAACTTGACTTTGGTTGTGGCCCTAATAAGAAAGAGGGCTTTGAGGGTGTGGATGTGCGCCCGTTTGAGGGCGTAGATTATGTCACAGACCTTACCAAGCCGTGGCCTTGGGCTGATGCCTCTGTTGAAGAAGGCCATGCATCACACTTCATTGAACACTTGGACGCTGCTGAACGTATACACTTCTTTAATGAGTTATACAGAGTACTAACCCCAGGTGGCAAATGTACCATTATCACCCCCAACTGGGCCTCTAACCGGGCCTATGGCGACTTATCACACAAATGGCCCCCTGTTTCAGAGATGTTTTACTACTACTTGTTGAAAACCTGGCGTGCTGTAAACGCTCCTCATAATGACTTTTACACTTGTGACTTTGACGCAGTATGGGGTTATGCACTACATAATGAGCTTCTTGTTAAGAATCAAGAATACCAGCAACACGCCCTGACGTTCTATAAAGAAGCTGCCCAAGACATAATTTGTACTATTACTAAGAGGGCTAAATGAGAGTCCTAGTGACAGGTGGAGCAGGCTTTATAGGGCACCACCTGATTGAACATATCCTAAAGAGTACAGACTGGTCTGTTGTCTCTTTAGACAGACTTGATACGTCCGGTAATCTCAATCGGTTGTCTGATCTAGCTATCTGGCCCAAAGAGAAGCACCGCGTCAGTATTGTTCATCACGACCTTAAAGCTGAGTTGAATGCACATACAAACAAGCGCATCGGTGAGATTGATGTTATTCTGCATCTAGCAGCGTCATCTCATGTAGATCGTAGTATTGAAGACCCTATGAGTTTTGTACTGGATAATGTTGTTGGGACGTGCAATTTACTAGAATATGCTAGAACAATAGACAGACTACATACATTCTTATTTTTTTCTACGGACGAAGTGTTTGGCCCAGCCCCTAATGGTATATGCTACCATGAGTGGGACAGATATAAGTCAGGTAATCCTTATGCTGCATCAAAGGCTGGGGCTGAAGAGCTATGTGTGGCCTACTCTAATACTTATAGACTGCCTATTATCATTACTCATACAATGAATGTCTTTGGTGAGCGCCAGGCACCAGAGAAGTATATTCCTTCTACTATTCGTAAAGTACTCAATAATGAGACTGTAATTGTCCATGCTGATGCAACTAAACAGACACCAGGCAGTCGATTCTATATTCACGCAAGGAATGTTGCAGCGGCAGTATTGTTTCTCTTAGAAAAAGGCTCCTGTGGCGAGAAATATAATATCGTCGGTGAGCGGGAAGTTGATAACCTTGATCTGGCGGCTATTATAGCTAAACTCGTCGGTAAGCCGCTCAGGAGTGAGTTAGTAGATTTTCATTCCAGCCGTCCTGGGCATGACCTACGATATGCCTTAGACGGCAGCAGGATGGCAGACTTGGGTTGGAAACCATCAGTAGATTTTAGTCAATCTCTATCCCGTACTGTTGATTGGTATATTAAGCACCCTGAATGGCTATGACAGATAAAGTTATTATTGAAATCCCCCGTGAGTGGTTCAAGGGTGAGAGAGGGGACCAGGGCAAGCAAGGTGAGCAGGGTCCCCGAGGTGAGCCTGGTAAGCTAGGTCTTCGTGGTGAAAAGGGTGCTGAAGGGGTTATCGGCAAACGTGGCCCCCGTGGTGAGCCAGGCCCACAAGGTCTTAAAGGAGATCGTGGTCCTATAGGTGCTCAGGGTGAGCAGGGTGAACCTGGGCCACCTGGAATGCCTGGACCCACTGGCCCACAAGGACAGGCTGGACGGGATTGTATCTGTAAGGGTGGCTGTCCACCTGAGCCTATCCCCCGTAATGCAGTTATGTTTTGGATGAAAGATAAACCCCTGCCCTCTGGGTGGCAGGTACATCCAGCTCCTGTTGAACTTGAGAACCTTTTACGCTTGTCGTCTTTATTCCTTATTAGGAAATACATAGATGTCTGACGAAAAGCATGAGATTGGCGAAAAGATTGGTGGAGTCCAGTTAAAGCCTGGATCAACCTCACGCCCCGCAATTGCGTATCAGAATGATGAAGATACTGGGATTTACCAGCGGGTCCCTGGTGAGAATAACTTCGTCTCAGACGGGGTAGAAGTTGCTCGGACTAATGCTGACGGTATCCTTATTCCTACCTTTGTTGCAGGTCGAACTGTAACAGTCGGTGCTGGTGGGCAGCTTGAGGATACTGTAACATCTGGCGGTCACACTATTCGGGAGAACGGGACTGACCAGACAACCCGAACGGGCCTGAACTTCATTGATGCCCTTGCGGGGGCAGGGCTTATTACTGATGATGCAGGGGGCAATGAAACCGAAGTCAACCTAGACCTATATGCACTAGCCTCTGGTGCCCGCCCTATGACCGGCGACCTGGACATGGGCGGGAACGACATCCTGAGTGTCAGGAATATGTACCCTGATCCAGGGGGGCGACTGACGCTGACTAGTGCTACTCCGGTGCTAGTCGCTGATGCAGCCGATCAGACCACGCTCTATTATGCCCTCTACAAACATGATCTGGTTCCTCTCTTCGACGGTACTGACTGGGATGTATTTCGATTTACCGAGTTATCCATCGCAATGGCAGCCTCGGCTAACTGGGCAGCCAACTCTAACTTTGACTGCTATATCTTTAATGACGCTGGTACGCTACGGTTAGTAACTGGGGCTGCTTGGACCGACGATACCACCCGTAGCGAAACGCTTACCCGTGTCAACGGCCGCTGGACCAACAATGCCTCTATGACTGGTCGATATGGGGCAGCGTCAACTGTCACTGTTGCGGCTAATCGAGGTCTCTACGTCGGTTCCTTCCGTACCACGGGCACGGCAGGAACTACTACGTTCATCTTTGGTGGGGTTGATACTGCAGGTTCGCATCTACTATGGAATACATATAATCGTATTAGTGCTGGCGGAATTGTGCAGGAGGGAGCAACAAGTTGGACATATTCAACGGCGGCTTGGAGGTCCCTAAACGCCGATGCTACGAACCGGATTAGCTTCATTCGTGGACTAAATGAAGATATGGACTGGGTATATGGTACTTTTTCGTTTGCAGCGGCCGGAGGCGGCGGCGACGTATACCTTGCGGGCATTGGATTGGATTCAACGACAGCCCTAGCAACGGGAGTGGTAAACCAAAGAACACTTGGAACGACGGCGATCTATCATGGTACTTCATCGATGTATGCTGGGTTCCCTGGTCTTGGTTTTCATTTCCTCCAGTTCATGGAATATAACTCAACGGGGGCTAATGCCGTGACGGTTTTTGGGGATAACGCCGAACCGCTAGTTGTACAACACGGGCTTTCGTGGGTGAGGAAATACTGATGCTATTACAAGAAGTTGCGACCAATAAGGTCTCGGCGGTTTGCCCTACCCACGGTATTTCGTTTGAGAATCTGTTGGATAAATCCACCTGGCGTATCGACTTCAGGCCAGAAGCCACGGCCCAACAGAAACTCGATGCACAGGCTGTTATCTCTGCCTTTGATGTGTTGGCTGAAGAGAAGAAACTAAAGGACGCTGACCAGGCAAAGGTTGACAAGAAGGCCGGTCTGCTGCTCCAACCTAACAAGTCTGTCACTGTCCAAGACCTGTTAGACTTAGGGCTAATATGAATCTAACCGCCCTGAATAGGCGACTCCAGCTACACGATACTGCTCTAAGGGCCATTGAGAGCCTGCCCTACTTTGACATGGAATATACAATGCGTCTTAATGCAGGTGCTACTCTAATTGTTCCTTACCGCAAGATCAGGATTGAACGACGACTGCCTGACCGTGTACAGGTTATTATTGATCCGCCTAATCCACTACAGGACCCCTCTGACCGTCGAGCGGCCCTGGAGCGTTATGTTCTCTTATTCGATGTGTGGCCGAATCAGATGGATGGGCGTATTTTTTACACTCTTTGGGCAACAGATATGGCTGACTCTAATCCTAATCGGAAGGCTGCTGAGACTGTTGACCGTATCAAACGTGCCCGTGAGAAGTCTAGAGCTGAATTCGGTGACATGGTTGCAGGTAATGCCCGTGAGGCATACCGTTATATGAATACAGTAAGGACACTCCCAGAAGGTTATCACCCTAAACCAGGTGAAGCATGTTTTGGAGGAATGTCCATATCCGACTGAGATGGCTTAGACGGAAGTTACGCTCCAAGTCTGGTCATTGTCGGCTGCATACCTGGGTAAGATACAGTGATGGCATTGGGCTATACTGTGCTCTCTGTGGGTTTAGCACACTTAAACAGCAGAATGGTATTACGGGGCCTTAGGAAACAATGAACATTGCATCTGTGATACGACGAGCCCTTATTGATGCAGGTGTCGTCCGTCAAAACGGGACATCAAGTGCTAGGTTTACACAGGGGGATATGCTCTCCTGGGCCAATGACGCCCAACGGCTCATGGAGGCTGCTTGGCGTAAGTCTGGTAGAGATTACAACCTTGTCACTAGAGAGTCCGATGATGGGTCATTTACATTTGAGGGTGAAACCTTTAACAACTCTGGCTATCAGTTACTATCCACAACCAGGGTGTATACCTTACCGCCAGACCTAATTACTCTCAAGCGCATTCGAGCAATAACATCCACCTATCGTGAGTATATTTTTACACCACTTGATGTGAACCATCCTGTGTTCAGGTCATTAGAGGATGCTGATAATCCTGGTGGCTCGGAGATTTACTGGGATGTTATAGGCCGACGGACATTACGTATCTCACATCCTATGCCCGCTACCTGTGATATTGAGATTATGTATAATGCTCGACTGCCCAAACTGCGTATTTACACAGATGCAACGGGTGCTGCAAATATCACAACGGCTGTTGCTGCTCAGGTACTAACGACTGGCGCAGTTGTAGATGAGGGGCTGGTCACACCATCAGAGTTGATTCTGAATACGAGTGGGGCTGCTGCACCTCCAGTAACGATGAGTCAGACGAGTACAGACGACTTTGTACAGCCAGCAGGTGTTCGTGGGGCGGCTGCTAGACATTTCCCAATCGAGTCTTTTGATACTAATACAGGTATAACCTTAGAGGCAGTATTTCCATTAGCTACTGACACCAGCATTGGTTATCTAATTGCCTCAGCACCACAATATTTAGAAGACCATTATCATATTGTCATTAAATACTTAGAGTCAAAGATTAAATTAGAGATTGGTGACAAGACTGGTGCCCAAGCTGCGATGGGCGAGTTTACAGTGGCTATGCGTGCCTTTGACTATGACATTGCTCGACGTGCTGATGAAGCCGAATTTGTTGAAGATTTCTCTGGATAATTTACAACCTTTCTTAGAACAGTTTGAGCTACCAGACGACATTGAAGATCGTCTAGCAGTCCTACGCCATTTAGAATGCCTTATTGCTTCAATACGACAACAGGTAGAGTATGAGCTGGAAGCTCTCAGAACGCCCAAATAGCGAGGGGCTGTTTGAGGTTGAATGGAATGTACCGATTATCGGAGTAGACACTTACTCCGGTGATACACGACTGTTTGACGGGCATATAGCTTTTACTCAGAATATGGGCCTGACAGCAGGACGCCCAGAGGGGCTTAACGGGTATTCCCTGCTCGATACTAATATGGACGCTGACGATAACGCCACCCCACAAGGGTTTGGTCAGTATCGCTCTGGCAGTACTGAGACTTATGTTATTGTTGAGCAGAGTGGACGGACAGCCACTTGGAACGCTTCAACCAATGCCTGGGTTCAAGCACATACAGGTATGACATCCGATGCTGGGATTGATGTTACCTGGAATGAGATTAACTATGCAGGTTACCTGATCTGGGCTAACCCGACAGACGGTAACTGGAAGTGGGATGGGTCTAACTGGCTTCCACTTGGGGCACGTAATATAACAGACTGTGAATCTGACCAGGATGGTCAGTGGGCCAGTGAGACGGCTGAGACTACTACAGTTCGAGAGGGACTTCAGAGTTATAAACGGACTGTCGGTGCTGCTGGCACGGCTACACTAGTCTTTACTCCAACAGCCAATCTAGACTTAACAACGGCATTACTTAGTGCGACTGCTTATAGTGAAACTAATGCTGGTATTGGCTTCTTCATCCGTGTTACAGATGCTAGTGAAGTTAATGAAGCCTCATCTTTCTTTGAAATAGCTACATCATCTGGTGTTAATGAGCGCCAGATCAATTTCAATAGTGCCAGCTTTAAGACATTTGATCCTGCTGGAGTATCCGGGGGCGGTACAGTAGTCACCTTTGCTGATAACACATGGTTTCATGTCTTTGTTAGACTAAGTGATATGACAGAGACAGGGAATCTCAACCTGGCCGATATAGACACTCTAACGGTCAGCATGACTAGTGATGGTCTGACGTTTGATTACTTTGTAGACAGTTTTTATATTGCGTATAACTCTAGGATGCCTGGTGTTGAGTCAATGGCCGTCTGGAATGACGTATTGCTTGGCGCGGGGGCTAACCAGACTGGACAAGAACCGTCTGATCTACATTTTGCTCCTGTAGGCGCTCCAGATGAGTATGATGCTACGGCTTTCATCTCAGTTAGCCAAGATGTGGGTGGGCCTATTCGATGCCTCAAGCGATTCTTTAATCAGGTATTTATAGGTAAAGAGGATAGTATACACTCCCTTGGGGGCACGACAGCAGGCACAACATACCCTAACTTCAACTATGAAGTCTTGGATATTACATTACAGCATGGTTGTGACGGGCACCGTAGCGTGGTTGAGAAAGACCGTAAACTGTTATTCCCCTGGCGTAACCGTTACTTTGAGTATGATGGTACAGGCACAACTGAGATAGGTGATCGTATACAGCCTGACCTAAGAGATCACGCGGCTACTCTTCTACGACAGAAAACTGCTACTGTTTACAATCGTGAGGCTGAGATTTGGACAGCCTATCCCGGCAATGGCGATACAAATAACACACGGTTATTCAAGTACGACGGTCGGGGTTTCACCGGGATTGAAGATGGCAGTGCGGCCCTGAACCTGAATATACTCAAGTCAGTTATTGAGAGTGGGCAGGAGAAACTTGTCGGTATAGACGAAGCTGGCGACATTATGTGGCTAGATGATTCATCTGTAATGACACATGATGGAACAGCAAGTGTGCGTATTGTTAGGTTTCCTTGGGTTGCTATTGCCCCTGATTATGCAACCTTCTGGAAGGATTTAACAGTATTATTTGAGTCTCAATCCGCAGGAGCTATTACCTGTCAGTACCGTATAGCCGACCACCCACGAGAGTTTGCTGGAGCGTCTTTCGTGTCACTAGGCACAGTTGATCTAACAGCTTCTGGCACTAAAGGCTGGGTGTATATTGGCGAGGTCGCTAACTGGATTCAGGTCGAGTTCAGAGCAACAAGTACAATGTTTGATATTCAGTTTCCTATCACGTTATATGCACGGCCTGTTGGAGCCTGGGCGTAATGCTAGATGCACGTCGTATAACCAACTTTGACGATCCCCGTCAGAAGCTACTTGTCCAACAGTTTATGAAAGAACTGCTGGATATGTCCTTTCGGTTGACGTTCTTGAATATAAATGGAGCTGTTACTGGCGGGACACGATCATACAATCTGGATGCAGTTTGGGTTGCTTATGTATCCAATGGGACAGCCAATACTGAGGATACTGTGAGCCATAATCTTGGTCGTCTTCCTGTAGGTATATGGGTGGGTATTCCAAACAAGAGTGCTGTCATTTATGCCGACAATGAAGCAGCTTGGACTAGTACAACGATCCGTCTTAAGGCTAGTGCAGCTACTGTTACTGTGAATATCTTAGTGTTCTGATGCGAGTAGCTGTTATTGCATATACTGGTGATGGTGTTGATAACCGTGCAGTCTCTGCTGGGTTTGCAGTTGAAGTAGCAATTGTCCAACGTGGAGCAACTGTAGAAAACATTACCTGTAAGACCAGTGCAATGACAGGTAATAACTCACATCAATACCTTACAGGTATTGTTACTGATGGTATAAAGACACTTACCTCAGATGGAATCACATTAGGGACTAATACTTCTGTTAATGCAAATACAGTTGCGTATCGACTGATCGTCTTTGGAGCCGACTCGAATCTGGGCGTTGGTACTTACACCGGGAATGGCGTAGACGACCGTACTCTTACGCATAACGCAACGACTGGAAATGCTGTTGCCCTTACTCTGATTATGCGAGATCAGGGTGTTTCTTCGGATTGGACATTACGCTACGGCTTCCAAGGTGATAACTCCCGAACTATGTGGGGCACAGGACTGGCCGCAGCAAACAGGATTCAAGCTGCTACAGTCGGGTCCACGTTCACAGTCGGTACAGATGCCAGTGTTAATGCAGTAGCAGGTGATACATATTATTGGGTACATATTAACACAGTTACTAATAATATATACTCTACTAGTTACACTGGTGACGGAGCCGACAACAGAAACATCGTAGCTGCTGATCCCTTTACTCCAATCTGGGTCCAAGTTACACACATGGGCTCAGCAGGACTCCGGGGCTGTCATAATACTGAGGGAACAGATTCGACTTTCACCCCTCAGACGGCAAGTGGCACGGCTGATCTTATCCAGGCATTCAACTCTGACGGCTTCCAAGTCGGCACTAGCACTCAGGTCAATGGTGCTGGGGCCGCAGATAACACTTATGGCTATGTAATAATGAAGGACTTTGGGGCCCCTGCTGCTGCCCTGTTGGGTGATACAGGCTTTGGCGGGTTCACCCTTCCAGACCCATTTCGAGACACACCGTATGCTCTGTTCAAGACTATGTTAGATGTATATAAACGGTATAGAAGTGTAAGAATACAATGAGTACGGTTAGTCCCAGTCTTAACGCTCATACCCTTGATGCTGCTGTAGGAACAGCAGAGACTACTATCTCTCATACACTTGGGCGTGTACCATTAGACGCCTTTGTTATTAATCGTACTGGAAGCGGTAATGTCTTTCGAGGACCGACAGCTTGGACATCATCTAGTATATTTCTACAGGCTTCTGCTGCAGTAACGGTAACACTACTGCTCTTTTAGAGGTACAAAATGGTAAAAGAAATTATTACCTTTCTGCTTAACCCTTTAATGAATCAGCGGGGACAATACATACCTACTCCGTTAGGTGTGTCTCAACCATATGCTGGTCTGGGCGTTCCTGGTAGTGCTGAGGAAACCCGTGAGTATAGTCCATTTGTCACTAGTGCTCCGTCACCGCAATATGGTGATTTAATTGCCCGGTATCAGGCATTACTAGGTGGTGGTGCTGGAGGTATTCAATCTTACTTAGACTTACAGCGCAAGACGGGTCTGGAACAGTTAAGAAATACCCAGGCTGCCCGTGGGTTAGGCTCTCGGTCAGGTGTTGGTGTCGCTGCAGCTTCACAGTTTCTAGGACAGTTTGAGCCTCGTGCAGCGGCTACAATGGCTGAATACATGCAGAAGTTAATTGGTGATTATGGCACAGCGGTCAGTCAGGGTCGAACTCAGCAAATGCCAGTCCTGTCTAAGGCTATGCGCCAAGAAGGCCCTACACAGACAACTGCTGGTGGAGCGGGCGCTGCTGGCGGTAGTCCGTTCCAATATATCCCATCTAGTCCATTTGGTGGAGGCGGTGGTGGAGGAGGTGGAAGTACTGTCAGTGGTGGGGGTAGGACAAGTGGTGGATTCTTCCCAACTAATCCTTCTGGCGGGTCACTAGAGAACTTCCTGTCAGGCTTTACTCAGACTGCTGGCAATACATTCGGCCCTCAGTATGATAAAGACGGCAAGTATATTGGGCAGGGTTGGGGGGCTTCAGGACCAAGTGGTGCTTCACTTGGCCCGTCATTTGGGGGTGGAGATAGTGGGCTGATCGGCCCTTATGGGAGTGCAACTGCTGGGCAGTCTCAGTACTATGATCCGCTATCTGGGAATTATGACTTAATGGGTATGAATGAAGACTATCGTAGGTCTATGGGGTTCTAATATGCCAAAGTATGACGATACATTTGAATACGTTGGTTTAGACCCTAGAGCTAATACTGAGGTGTATACACCGCAAGGCTCATTACGAGCAACTGGGACTGACTTTACTGGCAGCCGCCCAAGCGGTGGCTTGTCAGGCGCTATTAGCGACGATGAGCAGCAGGAGCTTGAGCGTAAGCAGGCCGCTAAGTATGTTAGGGATTTTGGCATTCAGGGTTTAGATATACTTGTTGGCAGGATAAGCAAGCGACAAGCTGAACGTACAGTTGAAGAGGAACGCCAGGCTAAGTTACAAAAGACTGCTGCTGAGTCCATGAAGCTGACTGGGGAGGCCATTGAAGCTCTAGGTAAGGCTCAACGTGGTCCTACTATGACTTCTATGCAATGGGCCGAGCAAGCGGCTGGCCCGCTGTTGCCAGGTGAAACACCTCAACAGCACGCCCAACGAGTCCTAGAACAAACGCCTGAAGCCCGCGCTAATGTTGAACGTCGGCAACCTGTGTCTACGACTACGGCTGATGTTAAAATTGCCCAAGACCGTCAGACTCGTATTTCTCAGACTGAAGCTGTTCTTAGCCCTGATATATGGAATGCTGTTGAGAAGACATGGGGTGGGCCGAGTGCTGTACCCGGACGGGGGGCAATCCGTGGAGCATTAGATATTGCTGATTGGCTCTCTCCTGAGCAGAGGTTTCTACAGGGCGTTGTTGATAAGATGGCGTTAAAAGAGCGGCATGAAATGTTTGGTGCTACTCTGTCGGCTGGAGAGCAGGTCATTTCTAACAAGATCATTCCTAATATGAATATGTCTCCTGCCCGGCTACGGACTGTCTTACAAATGAACCTGGCTTTGGATAAATGGCATGATAGTCTTATGCAGTTCTTAGAGGGGAAGCCCAGAAAGGACATTCAGCGTCTGTCTGCTGAGTATCGTAGACTGTATCCATTTCCTGTTAATGACGTTATGATTAAACAAGATATGGGTGGTGGCTCCCCAAGTGAGGCCGAGAAAGCCTTCCGTAATAAGTGGGGTAAGTAAATGGCAAATATGGACATGCTTAGGGAGTATGTAACACTTCCTGCTGACGCTAAGGACAGCTTGCGTCAAGACCCCCACTTTGGCCCAATGATACAAGAGTTTGAGACTCTTGAGCCTGGTGCTCAAGCTAACATTGTTGGTGAGTCTGCTAAAGCGCCTGGCACGATCTTAGACACACTTGCTGGGCTTGGTCAGACTGTCGGAAGGACAGCACTTGACGTAGCTGAGTTTATCAATCCTTTGCCTGGCGATAAACCAGAAACACGGGAGGCGCTTCAGCGAAATGTCCGTTATGGGCTCCCAGCCGCTGCTGCTTTTGCAACAGGAGGGGCTAGTCTGCCTATACAAATGACTGCTCAGGCTGGGGCAGAAGTCGCTGGACAAGCTTTAACTGAAGGGGCAGTTGACCCGTTACAGGCCCTTATAGCAGGAGCGTTGCCGGGGGCAGCTAGGGGTATTGGGGCCGCTGTTGGTGCCATTAAACGAACAGTTACCAAATTGCTACCTGGTACGGCCCAATGGTTCCATGAGATGGCCCATCAAACTCTTATGAATACTGTTGCTGAAATGACTGTAGCGACAGGCTCTATAGACGATGCCTTTACTAAAGCCGCTCAAATGGGCAAAGGGGTCAGAGTCCCCCTTCAGCCGCTAAAAGATGCTATTGAGAAGGCTGGACAGGATGAAAGTCTGCTTAAACTCCTTGGTGCTGAGTCTGGGCCGGTCCTAAAACGCATAGAGAAGCTTACACTGGGCCTTGGTGATATGGAGTCTATAGGTATCAATCAACTTAATACTTTGAGACAACGTATTGGCTCCTGGGTTGGTGAAACAGCGAGAAAAGGTGGCCCTAGACATGGTGCTATGAAACTCCTCTATAGTGGTATCATGGAAAGTATTGAAAATGCTGTGGGCAAGCAGTCTGGGCCTGCTGTTGAAGCCCTCAAAGACGCACTTAAAGTCACACGAGTATCTAAGGCATTTGAAGAGCTGACAACTATTATTGAAAGGTCTGTTATTAAAGAGGTAGAAGGGGCCCCAGGCATCTTTGAAGTCGTCCCACGAGCATTAAATCGTGCTCTACGGATGGACAGAAGTTTGGTTATGTCTTTAGGGGCGGATAACGTGGCCCGACTTGGTAAGATGATAGACGTAATGGAAGCCTCATTGCCCAAACTTAGGGGCGCAGGGTCAGGCTCAGGTATGTTAGTCCTTTCTGGGGTCACATCAGGGGCTGGAGCGGCTGTAGCAGGCGTGCCTGGGGCTATGGTTGGTGCTATGGGGGGACCAGCGTTACACAGGGCCATCTCAGATCGTATTGCACGAGCTGTACTGACCGAGAGAGGGCGTAGTTTTCTAGCTAAGACTTTCGCTGAGTCCAAGGGCAAACTGGGCAATCCTTGGCTTACAGCCTTATTTGCTGAAAGTCAGGTATCATTAAAAGAAATGATGGATACCCCTGTCCAGGATAGACGGCTTCAGACCCCCTCTGAGTCTCCAACATCAACTGAGCTAGAGCAAATGTTCTTTGGCAGAGGGACTAAATAATGGAACAACAGATTATTAAAGAAGTCACTCAGGCTCAGATTGACGCTATCTGGTGGACACTGACTTATGTTATTCTACCTGCACTGGTGGGTTCATACGGAATGATGCTAGGTGGGCTGAAGTGGATATGGTCGGAGTTGAAAGAGATTAGAGCTAATGATTTAAAGCATATTAGTGAAGATATAGAGAGTATAAATAAGAGACTGGATAGATTAGAAGAATAGTCTATCACAGAATAAAGTGGCCCCAAGAGTGAAATGCTCCTGGGGCCATTTATATTAGTATATTATACTGCTATGGTGCCCTGTCTGAAGGCTCTAGCTATAATCACCTGAGCTTGTCGTCTACAACTCCCGCATAAAAGTGTACTAATCGTCTTAACCCTACCTGCTCGGGTGCGTATAGGCCATTGAGACTCACTAAGGTCATCTTTGTTGCCGCATTGACCACAGGTTATCTTTTTCATCTCGTGCCCTCCAAATATGGTATAACAGCATTGATAGGCGTCATTCCAGCGACACTCCCTGTTATAACCTGTATTGAGTAAATACCTATAACAGCCCCCTTGTGGAGAATAGGCCCCCCACTCATGCCTGCCCGAACAGGCACTTGTATAGCCCAGAAAGTCAGACCTTCATATCTTATAATATCATGTAACCACAGCCCACTGACACATAATGATTGATGCTCAGGGTCGTCCCCACCAATCATTACTCCACAGGCGATAACGGGTGGGTATGCCCTTAACTCTTCTGGACTAAAGGGTTTATAGGGCAAGATAACTACAGGCTTGTGTGGTGTATAAGCAATTAAGGCTAGATCACCCTCTTTAGATATAACGGCCCCCTCTCCTAGCGGTTCATGGGTGACAGTTATCATAATAACAAATGGGGCATAACCGGGCAAATCCTCCCAAGCACCTTTGACCGTATCAAACTGTCGATTAGGTTTTATACAATGACTAGCTGTTAGTGCTAAGACACGTCCAGACGGCTCTTGCTTAACATTAGTAACAGAGCAGTTGATTCTGTCACTATCTAGCAAATAGACAGGGGCATGGTAAGTCTCAGCCTCAGTAGTCGCCAGTAGTAGTAAACCTAAGAAGATTATGCTTCGTCTGAGCATAGTGTTTCCTCTTCAGGCAATAGAGTATCGTCATGGTGTGCGTGGAGTTTACACCAACGGGACAAGCGTAATACACTTGTCTTAGCGGCCTCAGCTTTGTCAGCAGCAGCTTTCGTCCAACCCCAGGTGCCTCTCTCTGGACAGCGTGAGTCTGGATCACCATATATACCAAACCAACAGCGTTTTAGGTCAGTGTTAGGGTTGATCTTGAGCGGATTAACCATTTAGTGTCCCCATATGCCTTTTCATGCTATCTACGAGAGTGTTCATTTCTCGTCGCATCCAACGTGCAAAGAAACTTGGTACAGCCCGACAAGCCCATTTCCATTGTCGATATGGTGAGCCTGTTGTTGTCTGTTGTAGGGCTTTATATACTAGGAATCGTGATAGAGTAAGTAGTGCATTCTGACGTTCTACTGCCTCTATATTAATAGTGATAGACCCATACATATATTTAGGATTGAGTTCCACGCATGGCCTCCATCTCCTCTTGTAAAAGTGCTAAGGCTCTCCATGCCAGTTTAGCCGTATGCCGCATGCCATCTATATCAATCTTACCTCTATCTATCAAGTGACGCAGGATGCAGTCAGCGTGGTCGGTACTCTTTTCTCTGGCCCAATGTAAAGGTTGGTCTGGATTGTGTTGGTCATTGCCGACCTTGGAGACATGAGCAATTTCAAGGATGGCAAGGGGGAAGTAATCAATAACACCACGGGTTACTGGGAGGTTCTTGCGGGCCCTGGAGTCTGAGGGCACTAATGAATCAAAAGACATCTCCATGCTCCTCCAGTTTACGGTCCTCGTAGGGACTAGCAACTCGTCGGTAGAACTCATTCTTGACGTTGTCAAGGGTTCCGCAGATCACTGCCAGGGTTGCGTAGTTCTGGGCAGATGACTTCCACCAATAGTATACTATAGTAGTTATAATATAGTTAATCCAGCCGGGGTTGTAGCCCTTCTCATTCAGGAATAGGAGAAGGTAATCAATCTGGGGTTTCATCAGGGTACGATCAAGTTGTGTAACATAGGGCATCTAGACATTCCTCCCACGTGTCAAAATTGTTCTGAGCAATATAATGGAATACATTACGTTTTGGGCCTATAATCCATACAGGTATATCTAATCCAGAGGCGTAACCGTATTCCCACTCACGCCCGCCCCTTGGAGTAATATCAAGAGTGTCCACTAGTAATAGTTCAGCACGGGCGACTTCTTGACGGTCTCGCCAAGCGATCTTTACCGAGTCTTCAGGGGTCAGAGTAGTTTGTTGAGGCTCCCAGAGCCAGGTTGAAACAACTTGGTGCCCCAGCTTTTGGAGTTTGGGAACTAGGGGCAGTAGTCGTGCCCGAGTGTCATAGAAACTGGCAATATAGATTTTCAAATGAGCCTCCAGAGGCGTAATATCCAATATGCCACTACTGAGATACACAAGTTAGCTAATACCCATCGTATATACCACATTACTTCTTAAATCTCCAGTTCACCGTGACGAGCTGACGACTGACTCTGCCTCGTCCACCCTTGCGGCGCTTCTGGCGAAAGTAGCTACCAAAGCATGTATTGGCATCTTTATAATCAAATTTGACTCCCAGCTTCTTACACCAGTGCTCAGAAAAGAGCCACGCTTGAGCCTCTTGTAAGAGTTCAGTACCCCTGGGAGTTTGACCAGTTCTATAGTGACGATATTTGGCATGCCCAATTTCGTGTAAGAGCCCATGTAGACCGTGCGGCGGATACCACTGGATATTGCCCCACTCATCATTCTCTGCTCCCGCTGCCGCCTGCCATGAGACCGCCTTCGTTACTGGTGTCATCAATTCGTAATTGGGCAGCATCCACTTCATTATCAGTCTTGCGGTGTCCAGGAGACTTTTTCCCTTTAGACCTTGCTTTAGCAGTAGTAGACTTTTTCGTTTTGCCATACTTCACGCTTCTGGCTGACTTGATTGCCAGGTCCAGGTATTTGAGATCAAACGCTCTCCAGGCATTAGGTGATAGTATTATATCTACTAAGTATATACTATCATTCATATATACTACATTGTGCCCTTGGGCCTCCAGGGCGTCCATCTGGGCCTTGGTGGCCTCGTCCTGGACCAGAAGTGGACATACCAGGAAGCTAAGAGGCTTCGGTGATTTGCCCACTATCCTTCTCCCATAGCTCTATTAACTCTAGCTCTACAGCCCGCAATTCTCGGCCCAGGGCTATCTGGAAGTGTGCCCAGGACAGGCCACGCCGTATAAGGATACGGGCTTCTATATGATTATCTTCAGGCATTGGCCTCTTCACCTTTCAGCCGCCTGGTCAACTCGCCCTCGATGTCCCCAGGCATCCGACCGGCGATCTCAATTAGACCTGCCTCTTTGCGCTTGGCATCTCGACGCCCCTGGATAAAGTTAGCGATCATGTTATGTAGGGCTGTTAGGCTGTCCTTTGGCCGTTGATCTTCAGGCAACTCGTCCAGGACTGCCTCAAAGTCATCCCACAGCGGACGGTATATAAACTGTTGAACATATAGCCGTTTAACTGCAGCACGGTCGATATGGCGTCGAATTTTGCGAAGTGTGTTGCTCACAGGTAACCTCTATGTATAAGCCACCACATAGCAAGTACAAAAACCGCACTCGGCAAGGTAACAGGCCACATCATAACTAATGCCACCCCGACCGGCACAGAAATTGCGATAACGGTTAAGCCTATAACTGTCCCGGCCAAAATATCAAATGCCTTGCGAAGTGTATTAGCCACCTTTATGACTCCGTTCTAATGTCCGGCAGCCGGCCGTTGACGGTCCTCGTCAGCCAAGACCGGCGTCGGGTTTTGCGGAGGGGGTTGCTCATTTAGAAATTCTTTAGGAGATCAAGGCCCATAGCATAAATGAGTATACCTGCCCCGGCCAGACTGCTTATATCATATCCTTGGTTTTCTAGATACACAGTTGCAATTAAGAGTATTATTACTCTCATTTTTAGCGCTTCGTCCTTTTGTTACACTTGCTCACTTATTCTCCCCAATATTCGTCACCAGATGCTTAATCTCCTCCCAAATGCATGCTAGCACTTTTACATCATTCTGACAATGTGTAATAATATAGTTATATGAGGGTTTATGCCCACCTAGTGCCATTGTCCACCGCTCAGGCTCCATACGGGTCTTCTTGACACGGTATTTACGCTCAATTTGTAGGTGTTCAGCCACGTCATCCAATTTGTTAGCGTGTAGGCGCATCTTGTAACGGGCCGTATAAAGCAAATCCTTATGGCGGGGCACAGAAGGTGACTTTAAACCCCATCGTCTACAACGAGTCTCAAGAAACGGTATATCAAATCTAATACCATTCCAGGTCACAGCAATATCATATTCCTCAAGCGAGTCGCGCCATGCCATAGCAAGGGACTTGTCATCCCAACGGGTACTATCATAGTCACGCAGGATGAAGGTTTGGAGGTTGGCCCAGGGCCTCTTTCTGTCTGCAGGATTGTATTCAACGGTACAAGCACATAACAACTGTCCAAAATCGGCTGACAGATTACTCATCTCACCATCAGTGAATACTATTCTCATAGGACCTCCTGACAAGTAGGACACCATCTACGCATGTTATGTAGGTGATTGTAATGGACTAATTGTGTAGGATGATCTTGGCTACAGGGGACAATATGAGCTTGTTGTGACACCTTGGCGTGCCCCATCTTCTGC
>Ga0209520_10000634_pt1 | contig 19664 bp, 37 predicted proteins | sample Rifsed16ft1_FD_184009 | JGI IMG/M metagenome (GOLD analysis project Ga0209520, IMG submission 184009) | Soil microbial communities from Rifle, Colorado, USA - sediment 16ft 1 (version 2) | ecosystem: Environmental > Terrestrial > Deep subsurface > Rock core/Sediment | place: Rifle, Colorado...
ATGCTATAAATGCTGCCATAGGTAAAACATTATTCATTTCATCAAGTATTACTCTTGAAGCTGGAGCCATCAATATACCAGCAACAGTTTTAGGTGTATATCCTTTGGCGCCAGGAGTTATTAGTAAAGGTTCTGCTACATCCTTCACCATCAACGGCCCTGTAGTCGGCAATCCGATGCACCAGTGGCTGAGTGGGTTTGCGGCGGGGGAAGTAACTTTTGGGGATGGCATAGTTGAATATTTTAGACCTCAATGGTGGGGATTGTCGCTGTCAGCGTCAGCTACAACAAATACATTAGCTATGCACTGTGCTGCCGCTGCTGCAAATGCTATAGGTGGAGGGGTTGTAAAAGTACCTTCAGGGGGCAGTTTTGCCCTATCTCAATTTACATTCGGTTCAATGTCTAATGTAATTATCGAAGGTTCAAGTCAAGGATATAATTATGGCAGTGCTAAATCTTCTTCTGATTTTACTGTGACAACAGGTGTGTGGGGAATAAGATTTCCAGTTACAAGTGCTTATTGCGAGTTAAGAAATATTAACGTATCCAGTAATGGTTCATTGAGTGACACATACCCACATACTATTATAACAGCAGGTGTCGAGTATGGTATTTTATTGGAAACTGCCAGCGGTATCCTCGACTCGGTAACCTCTTATGGGTTTCAATACGGGTGTGTTCAAGCAGATTATGGGCAGACTAATATTTATGAAAAGTGTGCTTTTGTATGGAATACAAAAGTAGGTTTTGCTTCTACTAAAGGTAGTGCAGCTTGTTATGCCGCTTATCACCCCAATCTTATAGCCCCTTCAGACCTTATGAACGCAACAGTTTTTACATTCAGAAATTGTACAATCAGAAGAAATGGTTGGGGAATGATTATAAGAGACGGTGCGCCAATATTTGAAGGGATAAATATTATAGAATCAAATCATTTTGGTGGTATAATTGCTTATGTTGGATCACTTGATAGTGGTTGTAGTATAAGTGGTAGACTATATTTAGAAAATAATTGGTTGTCGTATAATACAAACATAAATAGCACATCAGATGCTATTAATGTAAATAATTTATTAAAAGAAACAGCATCAACATGGATGAGTTGGACACATAGTACAAATACAGCTTTGAATGATGCTGGGTATCAACTCTATGCTATGGCTGCCACAGGAGGGACGACACAAGACCCTGGGCAAAGTAATTTTTATGAGATGCGCATGGTTAATAGTGGTACAGGAGTTACTAATGGAAAAGGATTATATTTAAAACAATCATATCTTTGGACATTTTGGGATAGCTCTTGTACGGGTGGAGACCAGACCAATGCTGTCAAATTAGGAGATGGTACTGGTGGTTTTTACGCTAATGCTACACTCTTCTGGAATTTCAATGGGACATTACCTGCAACATTAGGTAATAGGGGTGCAGTTATTGATAGAGATAGGTCTTTCAGCGGTGGTTTAAGAATGACAAACGGAACAATTAGTTCTGATACTACTTTTGGGTTGATTGATGGTGTAACTGCACCAAGTACAATAACAAGTCTGGCACAAATATATATAGACTCTGCTGATGGAGACTTAAAAATTAAGTTTGGTGATGGAGTAATTAAAACTATTGTAGTTGATGTCTAAATATAACTTGACATCCTCATCCCTGTCAGGTGCAAAGTTCACAATGACGAATTAATTTCTTGACAGGATTTCTCAGCGGGTGTAAAGTTACATCATAACTCAACGGTAGAGGACGCTACCATCAATCTTAAACCTATACATAGCTCCAAGACAGCACATCACCCGGTGTGCCATACTGCGTCCTCAGTGTCTTGGAGCTTTATATATTTTTAAGGGGAGGGAGACAATGATTAAGGGATCATTATCGAAGTATGAATCAACGGAGGCGGGCTACACGGTGACATTAAAATGTGACAATGAACAGGGCGCCGGTATCCTGAGCTTGCACAAGAAAGAGGTCACTGTAGACGAGACAGGAGCAATCCAATCTGACAGAGCGACTTCCCTTGCATGTATCAGGTCCCTTGCCGAGCAGGTGGCGGAGGCGATTGACAGGGAGTTGAATGGGGTGGATGAGGATACTGAAGGTTTAATGACAGCAATGGAGTTTGATAAGGAGAGTGGAAGATGATTGAACTATCAGAGCCGGAAACACCGGCATTTCTGAAGATGGGATTCTTTGGCAATACTGCAACTGGCAAAACCTTCACAGCGGCAAAGGTCTTGTCACAGTTCATTAGGGATTTCTGTCCTGATAAGCAACTTTGTTTTTATGATACCGAACCCTCAGCAGGTTATGTCAAGGACATGGTTTACGAGATTACCGGGAAGAAGCTCCTTGCCATTCACAGCCGGTCATTCTCAGACCTTGTGCAGTTCATGGACTTGTGCAGGGACAAAGGCCATGTGGCATTAATTGACTCAATTACCCATCCGTGGCGGTCACTGGTTGAGGATTACCTTGAAGCAAAGCGTAGCAGGGTAGCAGGTGTAGGTGGCAATCCTCTTACAACAAAGTTAACAGTAAAAGACTGGGGGCCATTAAAAGAGATGTGGGGTAAGTTCTCATCGAAATTCGCTTGGGATCCTATCCATGTTTGTATGGTTGGACGTGAAGGGGACGTTTGGGAATGGAAAGATGATGAAGAAGGTAAATCTGAAATGAAGAAAACAGGCGAAAAGATGAAGACGGAGACCGAAACAGGATTTGAACCGTCTCTATTAATACAAATGAAATTGATTAATGGTCAACATCTGGCCTATGTGGTTAAGGACAGGTTCGATATACTCACTTGCAAGACTTCAGGCAATAACCCTGATATAGAATTCTTCATGCCTCATATTAAAAAGATTAACCTTGGCGGTCAAGGCTACACGGAAAACAAGCCGGAGCCGGTGTTTAAAAACACACATGGGTTAAGCCTTGAGACGATTAAGGTTCAGAGGGCAGCGATATTAGAGACCATCAAAGATGATATGATGCTGATATATCCGGGAATGACGGCAGATGATAAGACTGGCAGGATAAAATTAATGCGGAAGGCTTTCGGGACATCAAGCTGGACATCTTTAGAGGAGGATTATAAGCAGTTTCCGAAAGAAAAACTTGAGGCAGGACTGGCAATAATCAAGGCTTTACAACCTAAAGAGGAGGAAACAGTATGTCAAGAAACATAGATGATATATCAACCGGAGATTTTTCATTTCCTGAAGCTGGCAAACATGGCTGCAAGTGTATGGGATGGAAAAAGGTATTGGCAAAAAATTCCGGCAACAGTGGTATTGAACTCAGATGGGCTACCCATGACGGTGAGAGTAGCTTCACTGATACCTTGTGGCTGACCCCTAAAGCGATAGGAAGGCTTGCACTGGTGGCAAAGAAGTTATGTGAAGGTGCAAGGGAACTTGAACTGGACGATGACGATTCTAAGGCTATCTGGCAGCTTGCAGAACTAATTGAAGAGACAATTGAGGGTGTTAATGCAATTGTGGAAATTGTAGCTTACAAGGAAACCTTTATACATGAGTCAGGTGACAAAATAGGGCAGAAGGAAACACGGGACAAGAAGCGGGTGGCATTTGCCGGATATGAGAGAGATGAGGCTGAGGACGTGTTTTAATGGAAGTAAAGTGTAATAAAGCTGGTACTTACAAGGGCTGTAAGGCATGTCCTCATAATGTTACCCATATTGTAACGACTATAACTGAAAGATATAAATATAAATGTACAGAATGGACTGAGTGCTCTGTAGTTTATGATGAGTGTGAGCCTCGTAAATTACACCGTGTCCGATGCTGTAACGTGAAACTTAACCTGAAATGCTGGGATAAAACTTAATCTAAAGGATGAACTATGAAAACGTATGTGGGTATAGACAATGGTGTTTCAGGAACCATCAGCATCTTGACAGAGCAGAGCGTGTATCATTTCGATACACCCGTAAAGAAGGAGCAATCTTACACCAAGACAAAGCAGATGATTAGCCGGATAGACTATGAACGTCTAAGGGATGGCCTTATGGGACGATTAATAGGCAATTCTGGCGTCTTCTGCCTTCTGGAAAGGCCGATGGTTAACCCCGGACGGTTTAAGGCTACAGCGTCAGCCCTGAGAGCTTTAGAGGCTACATTGATTGTACTTGAGCGCCTCAATATTCCCTTCCAGTACATAGACTCGAAGGAATGGCAGAGGCATCTACTGCCCAAAGGTATTGAGAAGGATGAGCTGAAGAAGGCTGCGTTGGATGTTGCAAAGCGGCTGTTCCCACAGGTGCAGACGAAGGATGCTGATTCATTATTGATTGCTGAGTATGCAAGGCGTATGAGACTGTAAAGTTTTCCTTGACAGTTGAAACCATATTTAATAATATAGCTACATGGATGGTGCGATCATTCAAAATTCACACTTAAAACATAATATGTCGCTCAAGAATGCACCTGAGCAATTCACGTGCAGAAAAGGATCGCACCCTTGTCTTGGGCGGCATTTTGCGTTTTAGGGGCAAGGAAGGGTCTTGAAATTTGCCACGAATAAGAGGACTGAAGCCTGATTTTTTCAAGGATGAATTATTGTGCGAATTACCATTCGAAGCAAGATTATTATTTGCTGGTTTATGGTGTTATGCAGACAAATCTGGACGCCTTGAAGATCGCCCTAAATACCTAAAGGCTGAAATATTCCCCTATGACAAGGTGGATGTAGAAAAACTCCTTAACCTACTTGCAAATCCAAAATTGACTGACAAACCGGATAAATATTTTATTCGCCGCTATACGATAGATGGACGACAATATATTGATATTCCTACCTTTTTAGATCATCAAAAACCTCATCATACAGAGAAAACCAGTAAGATACCGGAGTTTAACGGTTATTTAACGGTTACGCTCCTGAGAAAAAAGGATGATACTGTTCATGGTTCACTGTTAATGGATAGAGATACTGTTCATGGAGAAGGAGCTACTTCACCATCACCAGTTACTCAAATCGTTTCAATCTTAAATTCTGTTTTAGGGACAAAATATAAACCCAACGCTAAGGAAACCATCGAATTAATACGAGCACGATTAAAGAAAGGTTTTACTGTGGATGACTTCCGAACGGTTATAGAAAAGAAATATGCTGAGTGGGGACAGGATGAGAAAATGTCTGCTTTCCTACGACCTGAAACATTGTTCGGGACGAAATTCGAGGCATACCTGAATCAGGTGATTGCAAGGCCGATGTCAAAAAATGAGCAAACAATTGATAGGGTTTTTAAACAAATGGAGGAATTGGAAAATGACAAAAGACGAAGCAAAGATGTTGGTAATGAAAATGACATCATTATTTCCTAACACAGTTATACCAGATACAACCATTGTGACATGGACTGAATATTTGTTGCCATTAGAGTCTAAGGTTATGAAGCAGGCCATTAATGAATATGCTTTAACGCCTGGAAAGAAGTTTTTCCCTACTCCGGGTGAAATACTTGAGATTTATGACCGTATCTATCAGGAGGTCATGATTAAAAAGGCACAAGATGATCGGGAAGCAGAAAAAGAGGCGGCAAAATTCCTCTTCCAGAAGCCAATTAAAACGATTAAAGATGATTATGTCCGGCAATCAGTTGAGTTAATACGGGACGTCTGTGAGGACAGGATTAAATATAACTCACCGGAATGGATATTGAGATTCGAGGGGATTTACGGAAAGGGGGCAATGCATCATGTCTGTTGAGCGTTAAAAACCCTCTCAGGGGGTCAAGAAGGTACTTTTTGGGCACTTTCAGGCTTGTAAGCATACTCAGGTGACGGTCAAGGGTGGATTAAGGGATTAGAAAGGAAGTGGCGATAATAGCAAAATACATAGATAGTGCAGAAGTTGAGTCATACCTCGCCGACGGCTGGAGCGTGAACTTTTGCCGGTTCTACCAGCGTGATAAGATGTGTTATTTGGTATGGAGGGAGGAAGATGGACTGGAAACAAGACAAGCTATATCAGGAATACCTGAAGGCGGGGTATAAGGAATGGGTGTCAGTGGCACAGGAGAAGCTCAAAGGAATCTTGACTAATATGTAATATTTTGGTAGAGTTAAATCGTGAAACCACTGGTAAGGAATCCAATACAACATAAACTACTAACCCATAAGGGGGATATGGTATCCGACAGCAGTAATGCTGCCGGTGGCGCCTTACCACGCCATCACAATACCATACTCCCCTTATTTGTTTGTGGAGGTCTACATGGGCAAATTAGATAAAATTTGTCATGTTTGTTCTAAAGTGTTTTCATCAACGAGAAAAAGCAAAAAACTATGTTCTATAAAATGCAAAGAAGAAGGCAGGATGGGTTACTTAATGAATAATTGTATTAATTGTGGACAAATATTTAGAACCAGAAGAAAACATCAGAGGCATTGTTCATCACGGTGTTGGACTAATTCTGATGAAAGTAAAAAAATAGTTTCATTAACTCAATCTGAAAGTCATAAAAAAAATCCGAGAAATGGAGAAAGAAATGGTATGTGGAATGGTGGTTCAACTCCAGAATTTAAAATGAGACTTCTACGAGTGAGCTGGAAAAAGATTAGAAATAAGGTATTGGAATCTTACAAAAATACTTGCAATTATTGTGGTAGCACTGAAAATCTGCATGTTCATCATAAAATACCATATAGGGAGGGTGGTTCAAATGATATTTCTAATTTGGAAGTTGCGTGCAATAAATGTCATATGAAAGTGGAAATAATCGGGAGATATCAACGGGCAATAAACATGTATTGCTTTCAGTGTCAAAGTAATAATAAGGAATATGATGACGGAGATTGCAGGAAATATTATTGTTCTTTATATCCTTTTACTCCATGTGGAGGTAAAAAGACAGGTGAGTAGTCATCAGGGAATAGCCTTAATTTCTGTACAGTCTTGTAATTTCTGTTGCTGTAGGAGTTTTGATTGGTTTTTAATACCACAGGCAAGGGTAGGGGTGAACAGGGGGGTAATGATGATGAAAACACTAAAACTCTGGTTATTCCGGCGTTGGCTCAGGAAACAATCCCGTAGCCGGACGAGGAGAACATTGGCGGTATGGGTAGCAAGTGGGGCTATCAGGAGCAGAAAGGCGGGGAATTTGTGAAAATTGATAAATTAACGGATGAACAAAAATCTCAAATGATAGAACATCGGGATAACTGGATCGCAATAGGATTAGAGACGAAGCCAGCTAATCGGTCATTGGCCGAGATTGCTGTTGCGGATATGTACCGATTGGGAGGATTACCGCCGCCTGCAAGAATCGTCTGGTGTGGATCACCCTTATCTAATGTCTTGACGTGGGCTTCTGTCTGGGCTTCTGTCAGGGATTCTGTCGGGGATTCTGTCGGGGCTTCTGTCTGGGCTTCTGTCGGGGCTTCTGTCAGGGATTCTGTCGGGGATTCTGTCGGGGCTTCTGTCTGGGCTTCTGTCAGGGATTCTGTCTGGGCTTCTGTCGGGGCTTCTGTCAGGGATTCTGTCGGGGCTTCTGTCTGGGCTTCTGTCGGGGCTTCTGTCAGGGATTCTGTCTGGGCTTCTGTCTGGGCTTCTGTCGGGGCTTCTGTCAGGGATTCTGTCGGGGCTTCTGTCTGGGCTTCTGTCAGGGCTTCTGTCAGGGCTTCTGTCAGGGATTCTGTCGGGGCTTCTGTATATGGGCAACATGATGCAGGATGGTTATCGTTCTATGCTTATTTCCATGACATATGCGGATTGACTAAGGAAACGGAATTACTGGTGGGATTGATGGAATTGGCAAAAAATGCAGGCTGGTGCCTGCCATACCAAAATATATGCTTGATATCGGAACGGCATAACATATTGCGTCGCAACGATGCAGGCAGATTGCATTGCGTGGACGGCACAGCGGTTGCCTACCCTGATGGGTGGGAAATATATGCGCTGAATGGAGTGCTGGTCACAAAGAACATTGTAATGACTCCCGCAAACGAGTTAGACGCAAGATTAGTTATGACCGAGAAAAACGCTGAGGTCAGGCGTGAAATAGTGCGAAAAATAGGGATTGAGCAAGTGCTGATAAAGCTGAAGGCGAAAATTCTGGATAAAATAGGTGATTACGAATTATTGCAATTACCGAAAATCGAGGGCATGACCATCGTGCCGACCTATCTGAAGATGAGAAACCCATCAATTGGCGTATGGCATGTGGAAGGTGTGCCGCCAACGGTGAAAACAGTTCAACAGGCACTGAATGCGAGGGCAGGGAAATTATTATCTACCGGCGATTGGATGCCAGAACAATTAACGTAAAGGGAGGGCTTAAAATGCAACAATTACAACAAGGAGATGTATTATTGCTCGCAGCGCAATTACCCGAAGGGTGTAAAAAAATATCAGCAGGCCGCCGTGGATATGTTTTAGTAGAAGGCGAAAGCACTGGCCACGCACACGTTATTGAGGATATTGAAGGATGTGAAATATACGAAAAGGATGGAGTGATGTATATTTCTGCATCAAGGGAAGTATCGCTGACACACGAGGAGCATAATGTTGTCAAAATCCCTGCCGGATCATGGGAAGTAGGCATAGTTCAGGAGTATGACCCGTTTGACGAAGAATTACGGAATGTGAGGGATTGACGTGAAATTATGCACACATTGTAAAGGTTTAACAGTCGAGTCCAGTTACCACGATCACGGTGTATGGTACCGGGAATTCCGGTGTGTTAACTGTGGCCGGTATTATCCGGCAGAAGTTAGGTCGGTGGCGATAGAGATACCACCGGATATAATGGGGGATGCGAGAAAGAAACAGCGGAAGCCGTTTAAGCGGATATCGGATGATGTGCTAATCATGGTTAAGGGGTTGTTAGATGCTGGGGAGTGTGTTTCTAAGGCCGCTCGTACGGTAGGGATGAGTCGCAAGCCTTTTTAAGATAGCACGGCGGAATGGCTGGCAGGTGGTTCAGGGGAAGTCGGGGCCGGAGAGGGGATATAAGAGTGCATAAACAGTACAGTGTATGCTGTGTTAAGTCGGGCATATCTACTACCTGCGTGAAATGTTATCACGGCAGCCCTCATACGGCAGAGCGGGGCGAGGATAGCTGCATGAATTTAGGGGATTGCCATATTAACGGTAAGGATATTAATGTGAAGTGTGAGAAATTGCCAAAGATAGTATCAAATAGGGGGAGAAATGCTATTTAAGTCTACCATATCAGGTTACGAGGTCACATACTGCAATGTCACAGGGATTTATCAGGTGATTGATGGGGAAGCTGTACTGAAGGAGTCTAAGAGCTTTCCTGCCATTGAGAAGTACATTGAAACTGGGGGAGAGAAGAAGGAGAAGAAGCAAAGGTTAGAGAAGAAGGTGATGTTTTGCAGGTATGGCAACTATGAAGAGGGAACAATCACCAGCATGGCAGAGGAAAGCAGGTATGGTTCAGGGTCTCAAGTATGGCTCATAATTGACGGCAAAAGAAATAAAGAACTGTTAAGGGATTGCCTTGATTATAATAAGGAAAATTTAGATAAGATTGCTGAGATTAAGTTGATTGAGAAACAGAAGGAAATATTGGGTAAAAATATTGCAACGATACATAATTCGCTAACTAAAGTGACAGTGGCAATGTTGGTGCAAGAATGACCTGCCCGGTAGACAACAGCAAGCTAATCAGGGTTGATAAGTGGGTATACTTCTGCGAGATCTGCGGCAGGGAGTATACACGGGAGGATTTGGGATGAGTGACCATGATAATGACCCGGCATATATAGGCAAAAAGCCATGTGGGTGTGTTGTTGCAATGACGACAGGGGAGAATAAATATATGGCTAAGGATGTAGCAGGATACCTTATGGCAGGATATGACGTGGAATTGACGACTATAAAGGATGGTAAAAGCAGATTGGCAAGATGTTTCTGTAAGGAGAAAAAATCATGACATCAAATAAGGACACCATGACATCAAATAAGGACACGGTAATAGAGGCGTTAATATTTAAATTTGCACCACTGGCCGCTAAATATCTCGGCACGCATCTATCTGAGGAGGCGGAATTGATCCGGGCCTCTTGCGAGAACATTTACCAGTCTGGATATTTACAGGGTAAACACGATGCGCTGGAAGAATCGTTGAAGGCGTTTAAGGGGGAGACACCATAAAATACGGCATGTTTGAATCTCACTTAGAGGCATTAGGCTTTCTTATAGCCGGTGCTGCAATTACCGGCGTAATCGTATGGGGGATCATGTGGGTAATTTGGAGGCTGACATGACGAATGATGAATATGATTGGTTTGGCTGGCTTATACTGACAGCATTTATATTTACCGGCCTGGGTTACGCCTGGGCATGGCATCATGGAAAGATACAGCTTGAGCTTGCGCATGATAAGGGTTACGAGGCCGCTGTTGATGAGTTAATGGTGGTGGTGAAGGAGGATGTATGTGGGAATTAATAGAATCAGCGCCAAAAGATGGTACTGAATTTGTGGCATGCAATATGCGTCAAGGAGGGGTGAAGGAATTAGTACATTGGGATATAGTACATAATCGCTGGAAAAGTAAGGGTGATATATTGCTGTCTTTACAAGCCACGCATTGGATGAAATTACCTATAAATCCAAGAAAGGAAAAGAAATGAAAAAGCACATTTCGGAAGTGGAGTTATGGCGGCAGGGATTTACTCCTGACGAAGATTATCAGGGGGATGAACCGCCGTATCACAAGGACGAGTTCTGCTTGTTGTGCGGTTACTTCATGGAGGGTGACAGGCTATACCTTGAGATACATGGCTCTAACGGTGCTATTAACCGTGTCAAGGATATAGATAGCAGTCAGCCGTATATCTGCATGGAGTGTGTTGGGCAGTTTGAGGTTCGGCCTAAAATGAGGTCTTTTACGGTATATAGATTAACTGACTTTATCAAGGAGGGTAAGAAATGACAGAACTGATATTTAACACCAGCATTCCAGACAAGGATGGTTGGTATCTGGTTAAATTAAAGAATGGACATTACAGACCAACTGATTCAGGTTACCATATCGCATTTTATACTACAGGCGGTAAATATGCAGAGCCGTGGAGTAGTTGTTACGGCCATAACGTGGATGGATGGATTAAATTACCAGAGGAGGGTAAGAAATGAGTTTGTTAGATGGATGTCATTGGACGTTTACGCCAACTGAAAGGTAAGAGATTGGGTGCTGGGGTTGTAGAGGTTTATAAAGTTCAATTAAAGGAGAAATAACAAATAAAGGGAGTGGTGAAAAGTAGACACCGACAAAGTAGTGGTCAGTCTGCCTCCCGCTAATGAAAGGGGAAATAGAATGACTGTTAAAGAACTCGAGTTTTTCAATCTACCGGTCAATATCGGCATATTAACTTATTGGCCAGCTGTTAAAGATATATGTTCAATAGGGTTGGATATGCACGTTAGCGGAAATGACATTACCTATCTCTGCGATGTGATTGACGAGCTGGAGAGCATCCTGCGGGATGTACAGCATAGTTCGCCGGTAAGCGTTCAAAATACTATTGAGCGGCGGTTACTTGCGGCGATGACAAAGAAAAGCCCCTGACGTGTGAGGCCAGGGGCGGGGTGAAGTTAAGCAAGATATACAGGGCCAGTAATAGATGATGACCCGATTAAATCCCCTGATTTAGGCAGGTATTCCAGGCATTTAATTACAAAATCTTTCGGGAAGTCGTAATCAATAGCACCTAACATTTTATTTAAGTGTATGAAATATTTAGAATTGCTGCCCTTAAAATTCAAGACGCCTTTACCTGTTTCAATGTCGAACTGTGCAATAGTCCTACTTCCCTGAACTGTTAAGACATTATCGCCAACCTTTGCCGGATAGACGATAAAGTTATCTGGTTTCCTCATCCCCTTGAATTGATAGTTGAATGTTTCTATCTTCATTTTCCACCTTCCTTTCTATTTACAATCACTTTCCATCCTCTTGATTGCCAGTCTCTGACATGTTCATCCAGCCGAGAATGGAACACCTGTCCTCTATCCCTCTGATTATCCGGGTCAATCCATTTAGCTGTGAACAGTAACCGTCCATGTCCGTCCTCTTTTCCTTCTGTGATGATATTCATCGTCTTCATTTCAATCCCTCCTGTATTATAATCTCACTCCAATAATCTACTCTGCAAAGCCAGTACTGTACCGCCCTTGCATTCCCGGTTATCCTTGCCAGCACTAAGCGGTGCATGGCGTTTTCTGCGTGCTCAGTCGGTGTCATCTTCCACTATCCCCCTTCCTGCGGCAAGATATGCCAATATAGCCGCTATTACCAGTTCCCTTATCTTCAGGTCCTTCTGTGCGGCCGTGACCTTAATGGCCTTCGCAAGGTCGTCCGGCAGGCCCTTGATAAATAGGTTCTTCATGAAGGTACCTCCTCGGAAAGGTCTGTCTTCTTCCCATGCCATACAGAACTGCCGTTGTCTATCCCTGTCATTATAGCTACATCCTTGCCATCATATGATTCCTGAATTATGATACACCTTATACCAGACTTTAATGCCTGCCCGAATCCCTCTTTAGTTACATATGTCTTCATCTTCTACCTCCTTGTTTATTGTTTTCATGGGGACACCTTGACGAAAGAGTGTAATAATTCTGCTTCTGTCCGTATAGCTACGAAATTAGGATCATCACCTTTCAATAATTGTACATATTTCATATGGTACCACCGTTCATTACTATATCCAGTATCTACTATCTTAAACTTTGACCCAGTGATACATGACAGTACAATATCCCCTTTATCGTAATGTGCTTTGTTCATTTCACACCCCCTTGTTAGCTGGCATTATTGCCGAAATGGATATTATATCCGGGGTTTAATGCCCTGATTGCATTCAGTACTGTTAATGCCGGTGCCTCGGCAGTGTAGCTCGTCGGGATAGTATCAGTTCCAAATAATTCCATGACTTCAACATCCCCATGGAATGTCACCATCCACCACTGTAATCCCCTGTGTAGTGTTATTCTCTTCTCCATCTTCACACCCCCTTGTTTATTGTTTATCATCATCATGCTTATCAGTATAGCATATTAATATATATTGTCAAGTAAAATATATTATACATTATGTTGGATATGTACCAAGTGGAACCACCAGTAATTGACAGAATCAGCAATTAATGATACAACAATAATCATGCCAAAACTTAAAAAAATCAGCATAGATGAGGCAAGGGCCGCTTTCCACAAATTCCCGAAAATGGAAATTGTCACGGAAAAGTTAAACACAATCCAAAACTCACCGCCAATATCACGCAAAACAGCGCTAAATCTCGAAAAAATGAATAAAATCAATACCGCTGTAAAGGCGGGTGAAATGGTCAGACGGCCCCGAACGCTCTCGCCCGGTCTACGCATATGGACACGTAAATATCTCGATGGTGCTGCATCCGTCCGTGACTTTGAGCGGTGGCGCAAGGCCAAACCCAACGAGGCTTTACCATGGGCTTGGAAGGTCACATATGGTGACGGACAGCAGGGATCAACCGTCACTGTCAACCGTGTCAATACCTTAATCCAGATACTTACAGGTCAGCAGTTGTCACTACAGGGCTGTCAAGACAATCAATTACCACAAGCTGTTGTGAGTCAGACTGTTGACGTACAATCTGTTGTGGTTGTTGATAATCCTGTGGATAATCTGTTAACAACCTGTGGAAAACCTGTGGAAAACTCTGGTAATTACCCTGTGGACAATCCCGAAAACCCGTAGGGTCCCATCCGCACATTGGGAGTCTCAAGCCTGCCTCTCATGCCTTCGATAAATTTTTCATAATATTCAAATTCAATATAGGCCAATAGATTGACCGTATATTTTATATCATACCGTCCACAAATTTTTACAAATATTCAAATTGACTAAGGACAACTTTGTAACTGTTACATAGACAATGCAATTATCTTAAAAAGTCTTGTATAGATGAGATGAGAGCAAACGATGTAAGTTGTTGATTCTAATAGGGGTGGTTGATATTCAGGTATCATGTGGGGTTAACCAAGTTTAGCTGTGGCTATATTCAGGTATCTATTTCTGATACTTAGTGTATAATAATGGGTTAAAAGGAGGATACATTTATGGCAAAGAGGGTTATACACAAAAGTGAGGAACGAGTAGATAGTGAAACTGGGGAGATAGTACGAACGGGGTATGCGATAATTGTTGATCGGCCAAATGGTGACAAGGATTTTGTGAAGGTATTTAAGTGTTTTACACAGAAGGTATTGGAGGATTTAGAGATTGAGAATGGGAAGGCTAAATTGCTATTTTGGTTTATAGACAGAGTGCAAGGGATGAGAATTAATCAGGAGCCTGTTATTATTGCTACGGTGGAAATGATAAGCGATGATTTAAAATGCGCTGAAATATCTGTGCGAAAGTGGTTGGCGGTATTAATAGAAAAGGGCTATGTCAAGAGATGCTTAACACCTAAAGGGAAAATATTGCATAATATGTATATAATCAATCCTGGATTTGTGATAAAAGGGAAATTATCTGATATGGATTAAGGTAATCTTGACAAATCAATATTTATATATTATAGTATGAAGCATGAAGAATTTATTTATTAAGGGTATACCTGATGATGTATTTAAGAGGATGAAGATAGCGGCCTTGCAGCAGGATATGAGGATGAAGGAGTTTATCGTTGCTGTGATAGAGGCGTATTTGAGTTATCAGGAGCAGGAGAAGAAGGGATGATATTTTTAATCTCAGCGGGGTTTGCGGCAGTTTTATTCTCCATGGGTAGTTATATTTTAGGAACTGCATTTGCCGGAGTTGCCGTCTGGTTTTTATTTGTTGAGATACTGGAGGAATATTAATATGAAGATCGTGGGTTATGTCAGGGTTTCCAGTGATAAGCAGGCTGATGCCGGGATGAGTCTTGAGGTACAGGAGTCTCAGATTATAAAGTATGCTGAGTTATACGATATTGGGTTAGGTGAGATAATTGTGGATGCTGGGGAATCGGCAAAGAGTCTTAAAAGACCGGGTATGTTAAGATTGATTGAGTTGATGGATTCTAATCTGTGTCAGGGTGTGCTCATAGTCAAGTTAGACCGCCTTACGAGGTCAGTCAAGGATTTATGCTATTTGCTGGAGCGGTACTTCTCTAAAGATAAGGTATTGATTTCAGTTCAGGAGAAGATTGATACGAATTCCGCTATGGGCAGGATGGTCATGAATGTAGTGATGTCCATCTCTCAGTGGGAACGTGAAGCGACATCGGAGAGAACCAAGGCGGTATTACAGCATAAAAAAACAAAAGGCGAACGGATAGGTAATATCCCTTTTGGCTATAAGCTGGCTGCTGATGGAATACATCTTGAAGAGGATTTATCCGAACAACGTGTTATTGATTTCATAAAAACACAAAGGTCAACAGGGAAAACCCTTGCAGAAATATCTGTGGATTTAGCTAACGAACAATTATATTCCAGATATTATAAACCTTTTAATTTATCTCAAATCTCTAAAATGGCCCGTATGTAATTTGACAACATCCTGATTTAATGTATCTTATCGGTTAATATGTCAAACGATATATCAACCGACATTGTTATCATTTCTGAAACTATAAATAATCCTGAAAAAAATCCCTATTTAATCAAGTCCTGGGATGCGATAGATTTATCTAAAAAGCTCTCTGCCCTTACTGATGATATAGCGGAAATATGGATTCAATGTATTACCCACTTACAGACCTATGCCTGGCGTATTCATTCCAAAGATTGTACAAACAGGGAATGTTTCGGCGGTTGCGGTCACGATGTGGCAAAATTATTCTTTCATCCCAAGCAAGCAGAGTTTATCTCATGGAATGGCGATGAAGCATGGGTCATTACCGGGAACCGTTGGGGTAAAACCGATGCCAATGTATTTCGTGCCATATGTCAGGCCAATGGTTATAATCCCCTTACAAATGAATTATATCAGCTTCCTCAAGATGTCTGGATTGTAGGGTTAGATTTCCCTATGGTTAGAGATATTTTAGTGCCAAAGTTTAAGATGCAGATGCCGGAAGTTGGCGTTAAATGGAGTGAGGATATATCTTCCTGGGATTTTAATAAAACAGATTTAATTGCTAAACTATTTAATGGCTCCGAAGTAGGTTTTAAATCAGCAGATTCAGGTATAGAGAAATTCAGGGGCGCAGGTAAAGACTATATCGGATTCGATGAGGAGCCGCCTAAAGATGTATTCTCAGAAGCATGTATCAGGGTAAAAGCCGGACGTAACCTTCTTATCCGGGGTTCAATGACTCCCGATCCATTCAAAGGCTTAACCTGGACATATAAGGAAATATTAAAGAACGAAACCCGTCAGGCAGACCCTATGAGCCTTAAAATCTGGACAGGTGCTACAACAGAAAATCCCGGCTTGTCTGAGAAAATGATTAAGCGATTAAAGTCCAATATGGAAGAATGGGAGCAACAAGTCCGCATATTCGGCAATTACGCTATGGGCTTGGGCCGATGCGCATTTTCAGAATCAGGGTTGGCCATACAAAGAGAGTCTATAAGAGAGCCATTAACAATAAGGAATATATCCGAATTGGCAAAATTAACAATATATGAGGAGCCGCAAGAAGATTTTGGTTATTCTATCGGAGTGGATACCGCAGAAGGTTTAGAGCATGGCGATAATTCCGTAATATGTGTCATTAAGCGTGACATTAAACCTACTCTTGCCGCAATCTTAGTCGGCAAGATAGACCCGGATACTTTAGGGGATCATGTAATATTGTTGGCTGAGGAATATATGGAGGCATGGCTTGTCATAGAAACCAATAATCATGGCTTTGCTGTGATCTCTAAGGCAAGGGATCATGATTATGCCAATATGTATGCAGAAAAGAAATTCGATAAATGGGGGCAGAAGGAATCTAAAAAATGGGGCTGGAATACTAATGCCCTGACCCGGCCTATACTTGTTGATGGTATAGCTGTTGCCATAAGAGATAACACAATTACCATCCATGATAGTTATGTCATAGACGAATTAACCACTTTTATCGTAAACGAAAAGGGTCGGGCAGAAGCGCAGTCAGGTTGTAAGGATGATCGTGTCATGGCTTTAGGACTTGCGTTGCAGGGGCATATCAGGTGTCCTCAATATGAGAAGCCCGTTAAAGCTCAACATGATCCAGTCCCGATAAATGAATTTGCATACATGGGGGTATAATGGCAGAAACAGGTGAATTACCAAAAGACAGATTAGAGCGATTCAGATTCTTTTTCCATCAGGCAAAAAAAACCTCTGAACTCTGGCGTACAGATGCCAAAGAAGATTATTCCTTTACGGAAGGCTATGGCCAGTGGTTCCAGAAAGAAAAAGATGAGTTAAACAGACAGAACCGGCCCGCCCTCGTTATGAACTCTATCCTTCCTGTAGTAAATTTAATCTCAGGACAGGAACGAGCATCACGGTTGGGCATTACCTATAAGCCCCGTGGTTTTGATGACGATAGGGCCTCACAAATAGCCAATCAAACTTACAGATTCGCTGCCGATAATTCCAATCTGATATATGAAGTATCCGATGCCTTTCAGGATATGACAATCTGTGGCAGAGGATTTTTGTATACAACAATAGATTATAACCAGCATGATGAGCCTTTAGGTGAGATTTCAGTTAAACGTATTCATCCTCTATCTTTATTTTGGGATGAAAACGCTACCAGATACGATATGCAGGATGCCAGTTATATGATATGGGCAAAATGGGTATCGGAAGATATGTTAAGAATATATTATCCTTCTGCTATGTCTGAGATAAAAGCAGGTGAATGGTTAGGTATGCCCGCTGATTTAATCGGAGAAAATACTTTGGATTATAACTGGCGGGATAAACGTACAGGAAAATTAAGGATACTTGAATTCTGGTATAAAGTGCCAAAGCAGGTGGCATTTGTCATTACGGATACCGGGGTTCAGAGATTCGATACTGTAGGGAAAGCAAAGGAAGCCATAGAGCAAGTAACACGCATGGCCTCATCACAGTTTGCTGAAGTTCCCAATATGGAAATAGTGGAACGTGTAATTAAAGAGACACGGGTATCCCATGTCACGGCATGGAAGATACTCAAGGATTCACCATCGCCGCATAATCATAACGAATACCCTATTATACCTTTTACTGCATATAATTTCGATGAAAAGGTCATGGGAATAGTCAGGAGCCTTAAAGATCCACAGAGAGAAAAGAACAAACGCTGGTCTCAGATGCTTCACATGATTAATACTATGGCAAAAGGCGGCTGGAAGATACCCAAGCGGTCAGTATCTCCCGAACAACTTTCCCGCTGGTCTACGGAATCAGGTAAACCCGGATTTTGGTTTGAATTTAATCCACTTATCGGGGAGCCTAAAGAGATAGATGGCCAGAATATTCCGACATCTTTTGTAGCCTTGATGCAGATAGCCGGAGATGAGATAAAAAATACCTCTGGTGCTATTCAGGAATTACAGGGTTTAGCACGAGGCTCAGATCAGTCCGGTAAAGCCATTAGAACCTTACAGCAATCAGGGGCGACCATACTTGCGCCGCTATTTGATTCGCTTGTCAGGTCTCAGAAAATACTTGGTCAGCAGGTAATTTCCCTTATTCAGCAATATTATGCCCCTGAGAAGATAATTGACATTTTAGGAATATCGGGTATTAGTAAGATTGGTTTAACACCTGATAATGTATATCAGTTTATAGAACGATCACTGGAGGCTAAATACGATACAGTCGTTGATGTGACTCCTCTGTTAGGCTCAGACAGGGAAAGACAATTCCAGCAGGCATTAGGATTGATTGATACTCTGGCTAAGATAGGAGTGCCGCCACCTAAACCTCTGTTGGAACTCTTGATAAGTGTTTCAGATTGGCCGGGCAAGGATGCCTTGATTCAGGAGATGAATCAGGAACCCATGCAGCCACAACAACCGGAGGGGGGTGGAATGAGTGCCGTCTAAGAAAACAGGTTCAAAGAAGAAGATAGTGAAATCAAAAGGCAATCAAAAGGGAGGTAAATAATAATGAGTATTGAAGAACCACAGGGCGGTAAACAACCGGAAACGCCGCCTGCTTCCGGGGCCGCTGGTAGCCTAACACCAGATACGGGCGGTAAAATTGATGCGTCGCCGGCGTCACAGGATAATCAACAGAGAAGCGAGTTTATACCACGAGAGAGGTTCGATCAGGTGCTTGAAGCACAAAGAGCGCTTGAGGCTAAAGTAGCGGAATTTGAGGCGCAGAAAAGGCAAGCTGATTCCGGTACTCGTACCTGGGATAAAATACCGGAAGGAGACTTGCAGTATATTGTGACTCATTCAAGCGAATACCCGGAACATGCTACAGCGGCATTACAGGAACTCAGGCGCAGAGATAGGGATATGCTTAAATCCGAGATACTTGGCGAAGTGGGGATAAATGAGTTCAAATCCACAAATAACGAAGCATTTGACCCTAACACTCCGCTTGGAAAAGAAGTAGCAAAGATTATGTCATCTAACCGGCAACAGAAAGACGTTCTTTCAGACGTGGTTGAACTTGCAAATTACCGTATTGGCGGCAATAAAGCTGCTGCTAATGCACGAACCAAACTCATCCAGAATATGCAATCTGCATCTGTGATGGCTCCGG
>Ga0209520_10000640_pt1 | contig 19486 bp, 34 predicted proteins | sample Rifsed16ft1_FD_184009 | JGI IMG/M metagenome (GOLD analysis project Ga0209520, IMG submission 184009) | Soil microbial communities from Rifle, Colorado, USA - sediment 16ft 1 (version 2) | ecosystem: Environmental > Terrestrial > Deep subsurface > Rock core/Sediment | place: Rifle, Colorado...
AGACAGAGTAAGTTTGCACTCTCTTGAAACAGGCAAAAGACTAACTCAAAGTGCAAAACTAGAAGAGATTAAGTTTCTGACTTACTCTTCTTGGAGATTTTCAACAATTTAAATCGGAATGAAGTCTGATGTGCAATCGGAGGATTTGCTATCAAAAGCCTCAGCACCTGTAATCAACATCGCAAAAAGGAGAATTGGCATGGCTAGTATCAATGATCATTGGGAAAGACTAAAGTTGGTTGCCAGAGAAATGGTAAAAGACGCAGCTACTCTTGCCATTGCTGAGTATCGGCAGGCTTATCCGAAGGACATGGGGGCGTCTTCTCCACATCTCCCAGAGGCAATCACCGCCAGGGTTATAGTAAAATTAGATGAGCTTTTTTATAGTGCTGCTAAATTACTAAGAGAGCAGGAGGAAGCAGATAAAGCGGTGGAGAAAGGCAGAGCCAGCGTTAATTCTCCCAAAACTCCGAAAAACAGGCTCTAGCATCATTAGCGAACCTGGCCTTTACCGAAAGATCTAGATTTGCTAGATCTCATTTTCTAGGTGCTGGAAAAGTAGTTTCACTTCGAGAGCAAACTCAAAATTTCTAAGAGAGAGGCAAAAATGCCAGATTTGATTGTAAAAACTTTTGAAGATCGGCAGGTAAGAATCCAGGATAAGCATGGAGAATTTTGGTTTTCAGGAAAAGATGTTTGTAGGATTCTGGGGCTGGTTAATGTAGGGGATGCTCTTGCACGAATAAAATCTAAAGAAAGAGACCACATCGTTAGTACCGATGTAGCTGGAAAAGCGCATAAAATAAACATAATTAGTGAGCCGGGACTTTATCGCTTGATTTTCACTAGCAGAAAGCTAGAAGCCGAGCGTTTTCAGGAATGGGTGTTTCACGAAGTTCTTCCTTCAATCCGAAAAACTGGAAAATATGCAATCGCTTCTGTTCCTACTCTTCTTCCAATGACAGCAGACTCGTTGATCGAAACGATTGGCAAGCTAGCTGAGCTTTTAAGAAGTGATTTGGGAGGGATGGACGAGCGTGATCGCATCATCTTAAAAGATCACGCTATCAACTCTGTGATCCTACTTACATCCGGAAAGGATATTCAACAGAGCGAAGAATATCGGCACGTTACTATCTCTGCTCGTGTGCTAGAGCTGGGTCATACTAAAGCAGCCATGGATACCAGAATGCTTCAGAAAATTGGAAAGAAAGCTGCTCAACTTTACAGGCAGAAATATGGGGAAGATCCTCCTAAGCATGATCAGCTAGTTCATGGTGCTACTCGTAGGGTGTTTACCTACTTTCGAAAAGATCTAGATTTGCTGGATCAAGCTATTTATCATTTTCTAGGTGCTGGAAAAGTAGTTTCACTTCATCCATCGCTCGAAAAATCACAGATAGATATCTAGTGCAGCTCTGGGGGGGAAGCATCTCGCCTGAGATGCTTCCTCCTGGTTATGCTAATAGCTGTTGCCCGAAAATCAGACAACTGGAGAAAAAGTCATGCCCCAGGAAAAAGTACCAAAGGAAAAAGTACCAATCTTGACTTGCAAGGTAGCCGGAGTAACCTTTGAGGGACGACAGGGTGTTATACGCCAGCTTCTAAAGGGAGCTGATGTAAAAGACATCCTGGTAAGACTAGAGCCGGAACCGGATAATCCATATGATTCTGGTGCTATTAAAGTACTAGCTATTCCCTCGCATGAGCAACTTGGATATATCCCTAAAGAGGTCAATGAAGATCTCCTGCAAGCTATGGAGATGGGTATGGTCCATGAGCGACAGGAATGTACGATCGGGTGCAACGAGAATAGGAACGGAGGATTTATCTTCTGGGCCAGAGTGAGAGTATTTAAATCGAAAGCTTCTCCTCGCCGGGAACCTCCGGCTAAGATGCAGGGTTTCAAGCGTGTAATCGACGTAGAGCACGAGTAGAAATCGAGTATTGAAGTGGGAGAAAGGCATGAGAGAGCAGCTGTTTGGGATATCAAGGAAAGATCAGGAACGGAGTAGATATCACGGCTGGTGGGTGAGATTTTGGAGCTATGATAAGAAAAACAAGAGCGCATCTGTGGCGCTACAGAAAACTTTCTCGGATTTTAAGTTTGGGGGAAAAGAGGAGGCACTAGCAGCAGCAATAAAGTTTAGAGACGAACATATTGGGGAATTCCCTTTTGGTAGCAAGAATAGATCTTATTGGCTAAACAGAAAGAGTAAAGGTACTATTTCAGCAGATGGATTAGCTTCCGGCTTACTGGACCCTGTAAATCTGAAATCTGAATTGAGCAAGTTTGGAATAACCAGTGATGAACAAGAAGATTGGAAACAAATTGAGGAATATGGAGGAAGATTCTTAATTAGCTCCTACGGAAGAGTTGTTTCTCTATATAAAAGGCAACATCTTTTCAAAGGTTCTAAAATACAAAACGGGAAAAGGGAGGTGCTAGGCAACACAGCTGAAAAAGTCTATAAAGTAGAGGAGATAAAGCCACATAAGAAATATGATAAGTCTGGCAGAATAATAGAGTATATAGTGCAATTCCATGATCCAATATCTGGAAAAAATAAAAACTTTGTAGTTGGTCTGACTGTTGCAAAGTATTTTTTGCCGAATCCTTGCAACAGCAAAAGATTAATTTGGAAGGACTTTAATAAGCTGAATTGCAGGGTTGATAATTTGCAATGGAGAGGAAGTTGTGTAGCATTTAATAGCAAGGAAGAGTATATCCAGCATCTTAAGCACATGGATGTGGGGGAGAGAAAATCTGAAGATATAACTGGTGCAATAATAGATTACTTGAGCGGCAATGAGAATAGAATAGAGGAAATTCTTAAGAAAACTAGAACAGTACTTTATTGGAAAATCTACAACATAGTCAAATGCCCTGGAACAGCAGATGATTTGGCACAAGAAAGCATGTTGAAAATATATCAAAAAATCAATGAATTTAAGTTTCACTATCCTAAAAATCCGGTTGGGTGGTTTATTAGAATAGCTCAAAACGTAGCACGGAATTATATAAGTAAGATGAAAAATGAGAAGTTGGTTAGTTGGGACTTTGAACGGTTTAGTTACACGAAAGACGAGGGAGAGGAAGAGGAAACCGATTTTAACTACTCCAGGTTTATGCAGTCAAACAGGCCAAACGGAAGATATTTGATTGATTGTGACGATTGAAGATCAGAGTGAACTTGATTAGACACAACAGACTGAATCATCAATTTAAATCGAGGTGAACTCCTATGGCTGGAAAATCTACAATTCTAGAAATCGCTGAGTTTTCTCAAAAACTTAGCTCAATTGAAAAACCCGGAAAACGAGCTAAAGCAAGAATCTATTGTCAACGTTGCCGTAGACATCACCATCTTCATTGGGGAGAGTTTAAGCGGGCTCTTAAAGGAAAAGAAACCTGCGGGGTTGTGCTTCCTACCCCATCATCCTTGCAAGGAATCATCGATGTTTATGCTGTAAAGTACTGTGGCTGCAGTATTTTTAGTTAACAACATTTTAGGAGGTTGCTGTGAACTTGAATGAATTGCTGGAAATTCAAAGAGAGCTTAACTCTAGGATTAAGGATGTACCATCTAAGGAAGACTGGGAGATGGCTCTGCTATGTGAAGTAGGAGAGCTATGCGATTCTCTTAGAGATGGAATGATAGCAATGGTACTCCCCGGAAGACCTGGATGGGTGTGGTGGAAGAGAGCTGATCGAAAGCCATCCCCTTCTTCCAGGCAGAAAGTATTAGAAGAACTAGCAGATATACTTCATTTTGCTCTTTGCGGGAGAATCTTGGGTTTTATAGAATTCACAGAAGAGCAGCTATCACTGTTTTGGGAACTAGGATGGGAAAGCAAAGATTTAAATTCTAGCTTATCTATGGCATTGAGAGGTATTTGTTGTTTACAGGGAGATTTTATATATGAATATCTTCCTAAAGCAGCTCTCTGTCTAGGCTTCTCTCGAAGAGAGGTTGAAGAGGCCTACCAGGCAAAAGCTAGCAAGAACAAAGAGCGTTGGAAAGAGGCAGAAGTGTTACTTTCTCAAAATCAAGGAATAACAGTTGATGAGGCACAAAGAAGAAAGAAAGCACTAGAAAATGGATTGAACTGGTTAAGGACCTACATTGCAGGCCTACCAGAATTAGTCAAATACACTCTAAGAGCACTAGAGGCAGACTGGCAAAAAGAACTAACAGAGCTAGAAAGTAGATTAGAAAAGGTACTAAATCTACCGCTGCCCAAGTTATAGTAGATATTAAGAGAGAGGCTAGATCAAGAGAAGAGCAGAAGAACCAGGTAGTGCTAGAATGTTATTATTTTATTTTCGATATAGCGTACCTAAATAATAATTGAATTAAATACCTATATTAGCCTCCTTCATTCCCTCCTGCTAGCCTTATCGATTAGTGAAAATGTGTAGCTAAAAACCCTTGCTAGAAGGCCAAAATGAGCTTGACATATTTGTCAAACATGCTATAATATGATCATGTTGTATTGTATAGTCTGCTAGCTAGCTAGCAAGCGCTAAGAGCAAGACAAGGGCAAAGGAGATTGAGTCAATGGCAGCAGAGGCAATCAAAAAAATGTACAGTTACAAAGAAGAAAAAGGGATCGGTCACTATGTGAGTCTCTTTGCTAGAAATAACAAACTGCTGGGAGTTGAGGTTGCCAAGGGAGAGCCTTACTTCGGCACTCTGGGCGATGTAGACTTCAAAGTCTCCCATGAGATCAAGGGAGACAAGATCATCCTCACCGCTTCAGAAAATGCTAGGCGGATTATAGAAGAAGCCTCTAACGAAAAAAAACAAGAGGTAATCACTCCTGAGAAGGAAGCAGAGATGAAAGCAGAGCTATCTGCTTCGATCGACAAGGCTAATCAAGAATACGCCAAACAAGGTAAAGGCCTACTCAGTGTAGCTAAAATCGTTGTGGAAATACAACAAAGTGACTCATGGAAGTTGCTAGGTTTTACAAGCTGGGAGAAGTTCGCCAAAGCGAACTTTGACTTTCAGTTGGATTCGATAAAAGAAGCTCTAGGAGTAGTCAAAAAATCAGAGCTACTAGAGGTAGCTGAACAAGTGGGCATCACAAAAGCCTACATATTATCACGTAAGACGGGAGGTGTCTCCCAGAGCGACATAGACAAGGCCTTAGATCCTAAAACCTCTGTAAGGTCCCTGGCAACTGACTTAGATATCTCATTTGCCGGAAACGGCAAAGGTAACACACGCGGAACAAGTTTTTCCTGGAAGGCTCTTAACAATTTCTTGGAAAAGGTCCCTGACGAAAAAGGTCTTTTGGATGCTAAACGGGAATTGAACAAGTCCTTGGACTCTATCAATTCCCGTCTCGCAGGCATTGAAGAAAGACGTAGTAAGCGCGGTAGCATGACGATGGAAGAAGTTGAAGAGTTTAAGGCTTTCCAGGCCTGGAAAGCTTCTCAGGGCAGTGGGAAGGGTCTTGTGACACACAGCTAAAAAATACCTGCTAGACTCTGTTCGATTTTAGGCGTAGTCTAGCAGGTATTTTTTTGTCTAAAAATAAGCTACAAAAGCCTATCCGATAAATAGCTTCTACTCTTCATCATAATTTATTTCTCTCTTTTTCTCCTATAGCTACCACTAAATATCTTTTCTTTAAATAGCTTCTTATTATCACCACTTAAGTTATTCCCATCTCTTTTTCCCTCACAGCTATCACTAGACATCTTTTCTTTCCTTATGTCTTTAATACTCTTGTTGCAACTAACTAGCTATTCTCAAATGGTGCCTAGAGCTACTTGACAACGTGATATATTTGTGATATAATATTATAATAGCGGGACAGAAGTTATTATCCTGCTAGAGACTAATCGATCAGAGTGAAAAAGAATAGTCATTCAGGATCTCAAAGATCCTGAATGACTATGACTGGAGATAAGCTCCCAGCTTCCTATCACCTTTTTGTTTTCAATCGATATGTACAACACTGTCAAATGGTGCCTAGAGCTACTTGACAACGTGATATATTTGTGATATAATATTATAATAGTTGGATAGATGCTTACACCTAATCCTTATCTATTTACCCTTTATCGCGTGCGTGTCTTTTAATCTTACGCGCACGCAGAAACAAAGTGGCTAATCGATAAGGCTCTTCAAAACCTGAATGCTTTTCCCCTCAACAGGTTTTGAAGAGAGATTAACTTAGGGGGAAAAACAAAAAGGATTGCTATGAAAACCTCTATTACCTCCTTCCCTGTAAACCCCACAGATCTCCTTACCGCCCTGAAAAAGGCGGAGATTCTCTCTCCGGCAATCGTGGCCATGCCTGAAGACATTCCATGGTTAAACGCTCATTTGCGTAAAACCATAGGGAAAGAACTCTGCCTTCGGGCAGACAAGAAGGCCTACGTGCTGAAGAACTGGGGAGGAAAATCTGCTTTGCTTTCCACGCTAGAGCAGTACGCCCAGAGTAGTAGCTCCAGCATCAGAATTTCTATTTCCTAAAAAGATCCATCCTTAGTGATAGGAAGAGTAGTCTTCGAGAATCACAGATTCTTGATCGCTGACTATGCCCTGGAGATAAGCTCCCAGCTTCCTATCACCTTTCTCTATAACAAGTGGGTAATCGATAAGGAGCAAAAAAATGGCAAGAAGGAAGAAGGTAGAAGTAGAGATCAATGAAGAGGAAGCTAGGACAGAAGCCCTAAAAGGTATTGAGGAGAGAGCAAAGGTCCGACAAAGGCAGATGGAGGCGATTGACGTAAGGATTGCCGAGATCGATAGGAACAGAGAGAAAGAAATCGAAGAAGAAGAGGAGGAAGGAGAAGAGATCCCGGATGATGACAGAATTGATCTCTTGGGAATGCAGCAAGAGCTAGAAGAGGCAGAGGAGGAAGAGGAGGAAGAGGAAGGAGAAGAGGTAGAGGAGGAAGAGGAGGAAGAGGAAGGAGAAGAGGTAGAGGAGGAGATAGCGCCACCGCCTATCACTCTTCTGGAACTTTTGACCGCCTATCTGGAGGTGGTCAAAAGCAACGGAAAAACTCTTTCCTCCCCCGTGGGCATGGGAGAGATTTACCTGGCTTTCCAGGTGAGATATCCCACAGGAGAAGATTTTGCAGAGGCTCTTTATGAGCTTGTAGAATCTGCCCCTGATCCTGTGGTCAGGGGATACGAATGCGACATACAGATGGTGGGGGAGGAGTATCGGTCAATCTCCTTTACCCCCATCATGCAACCTACCCCCAAAAGGGGAGGGAGGCCTCCAGAAGCTGCCAAGGAGGATATCCCCACAGAGAAACCCTTCCCACAGTTGCTGGAGGATATCCGAAAGGGATATGACGAGTCTTTGAGACTCTCTCGGTGTTCTGACCAGACCTTCCATGAAATGGAGATCAAACGCCTACAGGCAAAAGCCCGGTGGGAGGCTGGGAGTAAAATCTTTGAGATCGAAAAGTTGCTGCGGAAGGCAGCAGCAGATAAGAGTCTCAAAGATATAGCTGCGCTTATAGAATCTCTCAAAGTCTTGAGAGAGGATCTAGGATATAAGCTTCCATAGCCCCGGTCATAAGAGGGTAGGCTAATCGATAAGGTCTCCCTGCGTGGTGGAGGGCACCGTGGGAACCCTAAGTGTCTTGATACTATGTGAAGTGGGCTAGCCGTCTAGGTGCCCCCACAGATGGGCAAAAAGCAGCGATGTTCGCCCATATCTGGGTGGTGAGACTTGGCTTCGCCTCACTTACATACCAATAAGACACTTAGGGCCGTGGGAAGGCGCCTCCGACCTGGATCGGATATTTCCACGAACAGACCTCTTTCCTATTCTGGGCAGACGAAAGTGTGCCCCGATGGGTTACAGTAGATTTCAACAACAATAGATACTTTGTGTTTGGAGGAAAGGATTTATGCTTACTCAACAAGATAGTGATCTATTCATGCTCGTAAAGGAATTCCTAGCCCGCAGGGCTACGATTGGGCAGTTGCGAGAGTTCATCAGGCAGGTAGAAAAAGGAGAGGCAACAAATTCTAGTGGAGAGATAAATCAGCTTATTCTCTTTGAAGGCTGGACTATCGATCTATTTATTACGGAATCTGGGAACCTGGGACTGACCATAGAGGAGGGTGATCAATTCCCGGTTGATATTTCAATCAGCAAGAGAGATCATAAAAAAATAACCGTTTCATAGCTGAAATAGAGCCCAACGGGGCTCCGACGAAAGAAGCCGACAGGCTTCACCTGGCAGGGGAAATCCCCGTTCAGATGAAGTCTAGTCGGCTTTTTTATTGCCTAAATATACGCAGGAATGAGGGAAAGATGGACAGAAGAAAACTGGTTTTGAAAAAACAGTATGGCTGGAAAGTAAGACGGGGGATCATGGCTTGCGGGCATCTCACCGCAAACTTCTTCCCCGACGAGCCAGGTAGTTCGGAGTATTGCTCCGTTTGCTCTCCCTGGGGATGGCACTTCCTGGAGATGGTACCTTCGGAAGGTACCATAAGGGTATGGGGTGCTGATGAAATCGATATAGTTTGGCATCCCGGGGGTTTCCCTGAGAGGGTTTTTCCGAACACTGAAGATGGCCGGATCATATGGTCCGGTAGATGTGTTCGTGACCAGGCGAATGACCAGGCAACAGCCTGGTTAGATTATTATTTCAGCAGCTTATTAAGTTCATTCTGATTTAATCAGAGTGAACTTGATTAGACACAGTAGACTAAATCATCGCTAAGATGATAGCGTGAACTGAAAACCTGTCCAAGTGTGTGCACTTGGACAGGTTTTAGGAAGCAGGGTAGAGTGACCGAGAAGAGAGCACGGGAATTGTTGGAAAAGGCTACTGGAGGAGTAACTAAAGAACGGATCGCAAAATTGTTGTTAGTCCCAGAGACAGCACATCTGGAGGAATGCCGAGACGAACGGACCGGCAGGAGATACGGCAACGCCCAATGCCGAGCAGGAAGGGCGGTGAAAATTGGGGGAACCACCTACGTCTATCAAATCTGGGCAGTCTGGGAGTAGTGAATCCCAAGCAATTAAGTTCATTTCGATTTAATCAGAGTGAACTTGATATGCAGGAATCTGTAAGGAGAGAGCAAAATGGGCCTTATGAGGTTTAAGTTCTTAGTGGGTGATCTGGATTACTTCTCTTACGGAGGGAAGTGGATATCTGACTCAATTTCTTCTTTCACCGGAGAGAGGTATTTTCTGGGGATCGAACTTTTCAACTGGGAAGATGTTCGGGGAAGCCCTGGTCCCGAGAATACCAAATACAATCTGAGCCTGGTATTAATCCCGCATCCGCTTGAAGTTTCTTCCGAGAGGCTAGAGGGCGCTCTCAGTGGGCGGGATGAGGATAACTTCTCTATCGAAGAGCTGGTAGAATCCCTCTGGGGGAACGGAGTAGCAATTCCTATCGAACAGATCAATACGAGCAACTTTCACAATGCCTTTAAGGCTTTGCGGCAGCAAGCCCAGGAGGTTGATCACGCGGAAGTCATGAGGCGGCCTACTAACAAGATCGGATCTACTGGTCGAGAATATCTCAAAGGAGACTTTATTTCCGCCATAGTTCGTGGGCTGTATGGGGGTAGAAAGGATGCCTGGGTTCTTGCCAAGATATATGGAGCAAACGAAGCGGAACTGAGAAAAGAAGGTGTCATGAATCCGTTCAAGAAACAGGGGGGGCATAGCACATGGAAATAGGAGATTATTCTTTTCCCAATAGCCAGCAAGAGCTGCTTGAGTTTTATGTGAGAACTCGGATGTCAGAGATCGATGAGTTCTCAACGGAATCGATAAGCGAGACTCGCGCCCTCAAGTGCTGGGTCGAGCTTTATGTAAGCAAGGAGATCCCTACTATCTCCGAACCTCTCGGGATAGCAGGGACGATGCTGCTAGAAGAGCAACCCATCACCTCCTGCGACGGTACTGCCCCTGTGCAGGGGTGACGCTCCCTTTGACCACACAGATTTAAGGATAAGTCGAGTCCGGGCAGAGGGCCGACGAGTAAGGGAAGAAACAATATTTTTCATGTGCATCTTGAAACAAACAAAAGGGGAAAGAAATGTATTATAAATTTGCATTGTTGGACCCTAGACCTGCTTTTCAAGAAAAAAACGAGACGGTTTTTGAGTCCCGGGTTTTGGGGATTGAAGTGACCGTCCCCCGCCTGGCGGCGCGCTGCTTGGAGGGAAATATCGATCCTCAACATAGCGGAGGGGAGGATCTAGCCGCGATTGTAGCGGCCATGTCATGGCCGCTACCCCCACGCGAAACAACCCTGGCTACTATCCGCCCCGACATGGATTCGTTAGGCGCAATGGCAGTGCTGGAGATCCGCCGGGGGGATAAGGCCCTCTACGCCCGGATGGCAGAAATAGACTACCCATCCGACGGGGGGTTGGACCGGGAGGTGGTCCTTGACCGCCCAGAGGTTTTGGGAAGAATCAGTGCCATAGCAGGCGCGGACAAGGCAAGAGGCGTCTGGCCCGGGCAGCAACCGCTGCCCTCCAGGGACAATCCGTGGGGAGCGCGGGATGAGCAGGGGTTGCCAGCCCCACGCCCCCTGTTGGCCGCTGTGGGGGCCATGGTGGCGGATCATAGGGTAGAGATTGGAGAAAAGGTTTGCAACGTGGTTTACTGGTTGCAAACGGGACATTTCCCCTCCATGTGTGCCTATGAGGATAGGGTCGAAAAGGAAAGGCTTGATATCATCCTGGCTATAGAGTCCGGAGAGATCTACGCCTTCGAGGTAGGAGGGATCGCAGTCGTCATTTCAGCGCACCGGGCGGGAACAGAGATCGGATACCGGCTAGCGCCGGTAGTCGTCGCAGAAAACCCCCAATTTGTCTTTCAGGGGGGACCTCCGCACCGGAAAGTTACGATTTGCCAGTACGGCCCAGAATATATAAATATGGCAGAAGTGAAGAAAACCCTCCTGGAGGAGGAGGAGGGGTGGGGAGGAAGTTCTACAATTATTGGATCTCCCCAGGGGTATCCTTGTCGGATCTCCTTGAATGAAATAATTTCATTCATTCGGGGACTTTCATAGGATATCAGAGGCCCCGGTGCATTCTATAGTGCTGGGGCCTCATAGCCCGATCTTGCCCGGGCAGCATAATGGCGAAACTACAGGGAATAAGAGTGCTTAGGAGGAGAGGAAACATGCAGATAACGTCGTTTTCGGGGGAATTTAGCTTTCTGTCGAACTTCTTCCCCAGCGACATACTGCTGGGGAAGCTGCATGATCAGAAAGTATATCCTAGCGTTGAACATGCCTTTCAGGCAGCCAAAACGTTAGATCCCAAAGAGAGGGAGGCTATCCGGCGGGCCCCCACCCCCGGCCAGGCCAAGCGGCTGGGGCGAAAAGCAACTCTATGCCCGAACTGGGAGGACATGAAGTTCCATGTTATGTTGGGGCTGCTGCGCAAAAAGTTCCAGATCCCAGAACTCCGAGAGAAGCTTCTGGGTACCGGCGATGCAATCCTTATCGAAGGGAACACCTGGGGGGATGTTACCTGGGGTTGTGTCTGGAAAGAAGAGGGGTGGGTAGGAGAAAATTGGCTAGGAAAGCTGTTAATGCTGGTGCGTAGCGAATTGGAGAACTGAAATGGATACCAAACAGCACAAGAACTCCATCGGAGGTAAATTACGGCTTCGTGGTTTTGATCTAACGACCTATGATCGATCTAGTGGGCACTGGCGAGTAAGATGCAGTCAGTGTGAAGCTGCTGTAATCAACGGCATTGCCTGTCATGAACAGGGATGCCCCAACAAGGCGGAGGGAAGAAATGAGAGAAGTTAAAGAGCTTTCGAGGAGAGAATTGGAGGTTATCGTAGAGGAGATCCGAGAAATCCTCTACCTGGTACTTGTGCAAACAGAGCCTAAAACAGCGTGGAAGCGCGTCTGGAATCCCACCAAGGAGTGGGATTCAGAGACCCTGGAATATATCAATAGGGTCCTGGACGATTACAGGCTAATCCCGGAGGAAGGCGAGAATGCAGGAGTATAAAGACTTTGCCCCCACGGGGTTCGACTCTGAAGGTCTTGGCCTCCCAAAGCGCCAGGGTTGGTTGGTGGCCCCGGTGGTTCGCACGCGGGACAGTGAACCACTAGAGGAAAGTAACTTCCAGGCCGCCCTGGATATTTTAGGAGGAGAAAGCAAGACTGTAGAAGTACATAGATTTAATCATTGGGGGCCGGGATGGTTCGAGATCATCCTGGTACACCCCTCAAGAGAAGAGGAAGTAGAGAGGATGGAGAGGTCATTAGAAGACTATCCTATCCTAGACGAAGAGGACTTTGCAGAAAGGGAATTTGAAGCTGCCCTGGAGTACTGGAGGGCGGCCAACCTCAGGGATAGGATACTGATTTGTGCTAAATACAACGCCAGTATCTTTGCTGCCAGAAGAGAAGAAATTCCTAAAGGGGTAAGTATAAGCGATCTGGCACAGCCTTAGGCCTGGATTCGTGGGATGATTGTGACGAGGCATATTTCTATGTCGCGCTTTATGTGAAATTTTGTGAACTGGAGGACGAGAATGCAGAGGCATAGAGAGCTAGCTAACGCTGTCGCTATATGCGCTAGCGATGAAGCTACTAAGTTAATAGCATATTGGATGAAAAAGAAGGGCACCCCTTTCGTTCCAAGAGGTACGCCAGGCACCAGGTTTCACCAGCTTATCGAAGAGAAGCTGGCAGAAGCAATTTGGATCTACTTGGACGAAAAAGAACTCGTATCAGAGATCCAAAGCAGAGCACACGGAGATTCAGCATGAAGAAATATATAGTAAGTGTACGAGAAGTCCATATTCAAATAGTAGAGGTTAGGGCTGCCTCTCCCGAAAAAGCCATCGAACTTGTATACAAGGGAGGCGGTAGGCCTCTTGACTACTTAGAGTATTCCCACACTCTGGATCAAGATACTTGGACAGTTGAAGAGATCGAAGAGGAGGAAGAGTAATGGCCGATTATTATACAACAATCGTAGCAACCGAAACTCTCAAATGCTCTGAGGAGCAGTATGAGAGATTGCAGGAGGTTCTGGAGGATGATTCCGTGACAGCGTTTTCGCATGGCTTTGTCGTGGAATTGTGCGAAGACAACAGACTCTATATCACTGCAGAGGATAACGGCGATCCAGATGCTCTTCCTGAGCAGTTTCTGCAGGAGATAGGAAAGCTGCTTCAGGAACAAGGCAGCCCCTATCTGGAATTTGCCATGTCGTTTACTTGCTCCAAGTTGCGCCAGGACGGCTTCGGAGGCGGGTATTTCCGCATAACATCCCAAGGAAAGCTCGTGTTTCCAGAGCTTGTATGGCCAAAGGAGTGAGAAGATGGTAATCCCAAGAATTGTCCAATTGGCATCTAATTTCTGTAAAGTAAGCCTCCCTAACGGAGAGGTTTACGTGTCCTATGAAACTCCGGTAGCCGCTACGGTTCTTGGAGAAGGATGCTTTAGGAGAAAGCAGTTCTTCTCCGTAACCACTAGCAGGCAGTTGAATAGATTCTGTGCGAAAAACATATTCAAGGAGGTGGATGAGGATAGGTGGTCTCTCGTGATCTCTGACCTCTTGGGTGAGGAAACATCAAAAGAGTCCTCTGACGAGAATTTCAGAAGATTTATTGATATTCGCTGAAGAGGAGTGAATTCAATCTGAAGGTCCCATGGGAGGAGAAATAAAATGCCAGATGCAGAAAAGACAATGTCCGAAGTTCTGGAGGCTATGATCGATAAGCACTCACTCGACGAGGTGCTAGAGGTGCTAGAAACGATCTGTTGGGAGAAAGAAGAGCATGTGCGCACCAACTGGCAGGATCAGTTCCTTGCCGGGCTGTGGAAAAGAGCAGCCAAGGGGCTGCAAAAGATCTGCGTGGGGGGAATTTGATGTTTCCCGGAAACCTGTCAGAGCTACTTGATATGTACATAGGGGAGCGAATAAACTGGATAAATGATTGGTCACTCGACTCTTACGAGGAAATCCTTGAGCTCAAAGCGTGGGCAGAGGCGTTCGCCCGAGAGTATGAATTATCCGCGCCCCGTGTAAGATGGACTATCTATCTTGAGGAGGAGTAGCATGCCATATTTCATAGTAAGAACTGTACGTGTGACCTATCTCAAGTACCTCGTCGAGGCAGAGCATGAGAAGGAAGCCTGTGATAAGTACGGTCGGTATATCGGCTACCTCAACGCAGATAAAGAGGGCTATAAAGTCATCGGTGGGCCTTTCGAGTCTGTCGATGCAGCTATGTCTCATATCAGTAGCTACACAGAGGGAGATGATGCTAGGGATGCTCATCAATAAACATAAACCTCGATCTCTCTTAGAGCGTTATTGCTTTGGTTTTGCTCTAGGGATTTTGCTTCTTTTCTGTCTTGTCTTGTTGAAAGCGGCACGTTGCTTATGCTGGCCGCAATAAAGGAGAAGTGCAGTGGAGTTTAAACAGTTCAAAAGATTGTTCCAAAACCACGTTTATGAAATGCTGGAAGGGAACAACACGCTCTTCGTCTCTAGCGTTGGCGGAGAGGAGATCTGGAACACATATCTTAATAGCTTTCCTCCCGGAACAAATGAGATATTCAGGGAGAGAAGAGAGCATGATTGCAGTTGCTGTCATCATTTTATCAAGTCCTTCGGGAACGTGGTCACGATCAAAGATAATCAAGTCGTGACTATTTGGGATTTTAAAACTGGCGACAGCAGATATCAACCAGTTGTTTATGCGCTGTCCGCCATGATCAAAGTACATCCTGTACAGGATGTATTTGTGACCAAAGAGTCAGGTTTTGGAACGGACCGAAACTTTGAACATCGTATTGACGGACCGGTCCATACCTGGGAGCATTTCCGGATCGATATCCCACCACGGTTCATTACGCGCTCAAGCGAATCAGAGGTGTCGCTCATGGGAAGGTTGAGGGATATAAGAAACGTGTTCCAACGGTCCCTGGAAGAGATCTCAAAAGGTTCAATTGAAACCGTCTTAGATCTTATCTCTCAAAACTCCCTTTATAAGGGGGAGGAATGGCAGGCTCCTCTAACTAAGTTTCTAGCTCTGCGCAATGAATATCATGGCTTGTCAGCGAAAGAGAAAGATCTCTACTGCTGGAGCAAGTCAGTAGAGATCGGAGGAGGGGTCGGGAAGATCCGCAACCATTCCATAGGTGTTCTACTGGAAGATATTGCGGAAGGCACTGACCTGGATCAGGCAGTGCGAAAATACGAAGCTATTGTTGCTCCTACAAATTACAAGCGGCCAAAGTCCATTTTCACTAAGAAGATGGTCGAACAGGCACAGCAGACCCTTATCGATCTGGGGCTTATTGATTCACTAGGGAGAAGGTTTGCCACTGCCGAAGACATTACGGTAAATAATATCTTGTTCGCCAACAGGGATACGCTGAAAAAGATGTCCGGAAATGTCTTTGCGGAGCTGCAGAAAGAAGTAGTGATCAACCCTAAACAGTTCAGCAAGGTGGAAGAGATACCGATTGAGGAATTCATTGAACAAGTCTTGCCAAGAACAACAGGTATTCAGGTGTTCCTCGAAAATCGGCACTCTCCTAACTTGGTGTCCGTTATTGCTCCAGAGAACAAAGACAGTAGGTCTCTGTTCAAATGGAATAACGGATTCTCGTGGGCATATAGCGGTAACATCACCGACAGCATGAAAGAGAGGGTGAAAGCTGCCGGTGGTAATGTAGAGGGGGTCCTAAGGTTCTCGTTGCAATGGAACGAGGAAGGAGACAACCAGAATGACTTTGATGCCCACTGCATCGAACCAGATAAAAACCACATCTACTTTCCAAACAAGAGTAAAAAGCACCCCTCGACTGGAATGCTAGACGTGGACATAGTACATCCAAGTAAGGACCAGGTGGCGGTGGAAAATATCACTTGGACTAGCATCAATAGGATGCAAGAAGGGGAGTATGTTTTCTATGTCCGTAATTTTAGCCATCGCGGAGGAAGGAGCGGGTTTAATGCAGAAATAGAGTATGGAGGTCAGATATATTCCTATAAATATGCCAAGGAGCTTCGGCAGGACGAAGAGGTTATCGTAGCAATACTTGCATTTAGGAATAGCGGAATTAAATTCATCGACTCTCTACCATCTTCTCTTGCGTCAAAGAAGATATGGAGTCTCGATACAAACCAGTTCCATCCGGTATCGGTTTGTATGTTCTCTCCGAATTACTGGGATCTGCAAACCGGAATTGGCCATAGGCACTACTTCTTTATTTTGAAGGGGTGCCTCAACGACACTTCGCCCAACGGATTCTTTAACGAGTTCTTGCGAGAGGACTTGATGCAGCACAAACGTGTATTTGAAGCCTTAGGTGGGAAGATGAGGGTTGAATCTTCTGATTCCCAGCTTTCCGGCTTGGGATTCAGTTCAACGAAAAGAAACTCGTTAATATGCAAACTGGAAGGGCATGTGTCAAGAGTAGTAAAAATCACGTTCTAGCCAAAGGAGAGAAATATGTTCGAGAAGGCAGCAAGATTGAAGCTACGGTTTAATTACAGAGGTCTTTGCTCAGTAGAGGATCTCTGGGATCTTCCAGTGAAAGCTCTTGATTCTGTTTTTAAAGAGCTTAACGCGGAAAGCAAAACACAGAAGGAAGAAAGCCTCCTGAAGGAGAAAAGCCAGGCAGATGAGATTCTCGACCTCAAGATCGCTATTGTGAGGCATGTGGTCGAGGTTCTTCTGCAAGAGAAGAAAGCACGAGAGGATGCAAGAGAAAGACACGCTAGAAAGCAGAAGCTCCTCGGAATCATCGAGGATAAGCAAGATGCCGAACTAAGAGATATGCCCATCGATGAGCTGAAAAAGCTTGTAGATGAAGCATAGTTAGTCTACAAAAAGGATTCTGCCTTCCAGGAGGGAGGCAGAATCCAGATACCAGGACTTGGTGGGAGGAATAAAAAGTGAGTGAAGCACAACATTGGGGAGTTTATGTGAATTCCGAAGAGCCCATTATTGGAGTTCTGCTAGCTAAAGATCCTGAATTTCTCCTTGAGATAGCATGCGATTACGGGATCGATCTAGCCTGGGAAGAGCATCTCAAGGAGTGCCAAGAAGAAGAGCATGATTTCTGTGAGATTGAGGAGACTTTCCTCTTGATCGGGTTTCGGCAACGCCCAGATGGTAAGTATGAGCCAGATACAAAAGCGGTATGCAGCGTAGTCATCGAAGGCATTTATGCTCAGGTGGTGCGATCAAGGTATACCAGCCGAGCGGAGCTGTGCTCTCCATGCTTTCCTGGAAAAGCCGACCTGGGAACTCCAGGAGAGTACCTGGCCTACACCCTCCCACCTGATCTGTGGGGAGACACCGCTCACCTTTCAATTGAGGAGTCAGCTAGTGATTGAGAAAAAAATCTGCAAGGGATGTGGAAAGCCCATCGGACCTCGGATGGGGTACAAATTTGATGGGGGGAATTATTATCACTGTGATGATCAAAAGGATTGCTCCGACCCCAAACGAGAGCCAATAGTGGACCCCGGCACTGTCGATGTTTCGGACTATGATATGAAATTAAGTTCATTCCGATTTAATCAGAGTGAACTTGATTAGACACAACAGACTGAATCATCGCTAAAATGACGTTGAGGATACTTCCCTAGTCTTCAACCTCTCAGATGATCAGTGTCGAAGGGAAGTAAAAACATGGAGAGTAATCTTATGTTCGTTCCAGTTGTAGATTCAAATCAACAACCTTTAATGCCTACTTCTCCAAAAAGAGCCAGAAAGATGATAGAATCAGGAAAAGCAACTCCTTTTTGGAAGAAAGGTGTGTTTTGTGTAAGGTTAAATCAAGAACCTTCAGCAAGAAATATGCAAGATATTGCTGTAGGTGTTGATCCAGGATCAAAAAGAGAAGGCTTTACTGTAAAAAGTAAAGCTCACACATATCTCAACGTTCAAACAGAAGCAGTAGATTGGGTTAAGAAAGCTGTAGCAACAAGAAGAGTGTTGAGAAGAAACAGAAGGCAAAGAAAAACTCCTTGCAGAAAAAACAGAAAGAATCGATCAAGAGGAGGAATCCCTCCTTCAACAAAAGCAAGATGGGGATGGAAACTGAGAATCTTAAGTTGGCTAAAGAAAATGTTTCCAATCACCATCATTGTTGTTGAAGATATTAAAGCAAGAACAAAGAAGAATCAGAAAAAATGGAACTCTTCTTTCTCTCCTCTTGAAGTTGGTAAGAAGTGGTTTTACCAAGAAGTGAGAAAGTTAGGAAAACTAATTAAAGTTAAAGGCTGGCAAACAGCAAAAAAGAGAAACGAATTTGGTTTGAAAAAACTCTCTAACAAGTTATCTTCAAGTTTCTATGCTCATTGTGTTGATTCTTTTGTTCTTGCTTTGGGAGCTGTAGGAGGAAAGAGAAAACCTGAGAACACTCAAGTACTGAAAGTAATCCCATTGAGATTTCATCGAAGACAACTTCATGTTCAAATTCCAACAAAAGGCGGGGACAGAAAGAGATATGGAGGAACAATAAGTTTAGAATTTAAAAGAGGAAGTTTAGTGAAACATGCTAAGTTTGGATTGACTTATGTTGGAGGACATTCAGAAGATAGAATAAGTTTGCATTCTTTAGAAACAGGCAAAAGAATAACTCAAAGTGCAAAACCAGAAGAGATTAAGTTTCTGACTTACTCTTCTTGGAGATTTTCAACAACTTAAATCGGAATGAACTCTAATGAAGAAATAGGATATGAGAAAGGCAGAAGTTCGTATCAGCCCAGAATACGGTGTAAACACCGCGATGGCCTACTGCCCTCGTTGCGGAGAGTTAAGATGATTGATGTTATCACAGTACAGTACACCCGCTTTGTCAATCTTAGCAGCGATGGAGATGATGAAAGCTGTACGTATGGATACAGAATGTATTCGGACCACGATGAGACCTATAACAACATATTTACCTCGTTCGACCAACTGAGAAGGGTAGTGAATAGAGAAAACATCTTCGCTATCCTAGAAAAAGAATACCCCGATTTCTATGATGGTAGTCAAGCTATAGAGTTCAACGGAGAGATTTTGTATCCGGAGGAGGAGGAAGATGATGAATAGTGTAAGGGAAAAGATCGATGCACTGGCAGAAGTATTCAAACGCGAGTTCGGACTGGATGTGAAGATAATCGTACTCGCACTTGACTACAGAAATCCGTATCTCACAGCATACGATGCTGTGGCTCTCAGAGATACTATCTCTCTAAGAGCAGGTCTTGACGAGAGATTTGCTACATGCCATGCAAGCTACTTCGTAGTTACCTGTACAGAACCTCACCCGGCTAGGGCAAGTGTTTCTGTATATTGCGCCGAGGAGTGGCCTGAATCCCTACTGGGCGACGCGCCAAAAGAGGGAGTAAGCTTTAAATAAGGCTCTGTCTGATGATATTAGCTCACAAAATCAGGATCAACCCAACTCCTGAGCAAGAAACTTACTTCAATCAAGCTTCAGGGATCAAGAGATTTGTTTACAATTGGGGCT
>Ga0209520_10000665_pt1 | contig 19194 bp, 22 predicted proteins | sample Rifsed16ft1_FD_184009 | JGI IMG/M metagenome (GOLD analysis project Ga0209520, IMG submission 184009) | Soil microbial communities from Rifle, Colorado, USA - sediment 16ft 1 (version 2) | ecosystem: Environmental > Terrestrial > Deep subsurface > Rock core/Sediment | place: Rifle, Colorado...
TCTATACTTCGCATATCTAGAAGATAAAAAAGTATAGCCATTCTTTCATTATACAAAATTGAAGAATGAGATTTTATCTCTTGAAAACTATTGAATTTAAAACTAGCTGCCGGACTATTAGGAGTTGCCATTTATAATTCTACCTTTAAGATTTAGGTGCTGCTATTCTTATAATCAAATAACCCATCAACATTGCACCCAATACAGCAGCAAATAATAAAGCAACTTGTGGGACATTAACATTCCCATATCCTTTTAATCTTGAAGCTATTACTTTCTCTATTTTTGCATTTATATTATGCGGAACTAATGCTGTCATCATTGTTTTTATTGCACCAAAATTTATACTCGTTTTTATTGCCTGTAACGTTTCACTTTCATCTATTAGATTGTTAGCCACAGCATATCTTAATTGTTTCATTTGCTCTTCATCTTTCATTACATATTGTAAATCATCTGCTAATTTAGCAGCATGAGCATTTAGACTAGCTCCAAATGCAGCATCAAAAGGAATCAAAACATTCATAGTTCTCTTATCAATATATGTTGCTCTTTCATTAATAATAAAAGCACCAAAATCTGGGTCTTGTATTATTCCTGCTTCTGGTTTTACTGGTCTCCATTCACAATATCTATTCTCTTGAAAAAATAAAGCAATCGGCCAGCCTTTAAGCCAAGCTTTAAATTCGACAGTAGCATGTGTTTTTTTAGCTAAAATTATTAAAAATATAACCGTTAAACCAAATAATAAAATAAAAGTTAATGCTAATCCTATCCATAAATAAATATTTGTTAAAAATCCTAGAGCCATACTATCACCTTATTATAATAATCCTTTTCTTTCATTTCTATATTCTTGATACTTTTTTTGTAATTTTTGTTCTAAAATAAAATTATTTAGATAAGCAAATTTAACTAAAAAAACAACTGCAAAAATACTTATTAAAATTATAAGTATAAAGAGAATAACACCGTCACTTGTACTTATCATTTGCCCATCGATACAAGCTTGTAAATGTTTTTCTGTAAATTTTTCTAAATAATAATTTTGAAAAAGATAATTTATAGTCTCATTCATATTCTCACCTTCGTCCTAAGAGTCTTTTAAAGAATCCTTCTTTAATACCATTACTTTGGTCATTTTCACTAATTTGTCTTTGTTCACTAAATTGTGATTGTAATACTATTCTTTCGTTTTTGATATTCCCACCTTTTATTCCTACAGCTCTGTCTAATTTAGTCTCATAAACATTTCTTACAACACCAAATTCTAATTCTTTTTCAAAAGTATAATCAAAATATGGCATAGAATTTAACATATCAATTTTCATTATATCAAAATTAAGCATTTTACTTGCTTTTGTTTTTTCATCTAAAAAAGTTAAAACGTTGTCCTTATGAAAAACATTCCAATATTTTTCTTTTAACCATTTGGGAACTCCTTCATCACTTAATAACTGTTCAGCCATTCCACCATTATAGGCAATGGGTTGATCTGGTAAATTTACTGCTCGATATTGGTCTATTGCAAAAGGATTTTCTTCTCTTTGGGCTTGTAATGCTTTTTCCTGAACTTGTAAAGCTCTTTCTTGTTGAATTGAATTATTAGAAGAAAACCCCATTATGTTATCTCGTTGAGCATTCATAACTAGAGGTAACTGAGGATTTCTAGGATCAAACTCACTATAAATATTTTCTTCCATTGTTATCAGCATATTAAACTACTATTAAATAAATTCACCCAATCTGTACTATTACAATAACACATTGAATGACTTGCATTATTTGCATAAAATCTTCCCTCTACACTATTTGTACAGTTATATGGGTTTAAATCAAATAATAAGACCTGTTGTGTGGGTCCTTGAGGGGGTGTTGTTGAAGTACAACCTAATATAAAAATTAACAAAAATGCAAACAATAATAATTTTTTCATATAACTACCTAAAACTCTCGTTTCTTGTTCCGTATTTGTCAAACATATCAAATAATGAAAATGTTATTGAAAGGCCAAAAAATAATAGATTTAAACCCATTAGATATGGATAACTTGATGATATAAAAATAGGATTATATATTCCAGTTGTTAGATTAGGTTCATATGCAAAATATTCAACATTAAAGCTTGTATACATCAAAACAGCAGATATTATAAGAGAAACGCCCCACAAAACCTCTTGTTTAGTGAAAAATGCTGTTATAAAGAATCCAATGCCTAAAATCTGGAATAAAATGAATAATTCAATTAACATTTTTCACCTTATTTATAACTATGATAAAACTTATATATAAAGATTATCATTTTAAGGGCTTTTTTAAACTATTCTAAAAATACCCATAATAACTACAAAAATAGCTGTTAGAATGGCAAACCCAACTGCCCCGACCATTATTGAGACAATGACGGCCGATATATCAAAATTCTTACCATATATTAGAGCTACAATTATAGTTGCACCTAGCATTACTACAACAAACGCAAATGCTGAAAGTATAAAAGCTAATCTATTAGACATTGCTACATATTCGTCTGCTGAAACGTCTGCTCCGCCTGCTCCAAATAAGCTAAAATGATTTACATTTGCCCATACATAATTTTCATTAACATTGACCCCACTATCTAATTCAGATTGCCATAAATCAGAGGTTTCATTAAAAAAGAATAATCTTAAACTTCCTTCTGATATTGTACCTAAATCATTTTCATCATAATAAATTTTTATAGCAGCATTATTTATATCTATTGCCGAACTGAATTCTATATCTATATATTTTCCTAATGATTTTGTTGCAAATCCTTCTGATGTGTTAGCTGGATTGGAATTACTAGATGTTAAAAATATCTGTCCACTAAAATTTGTATTAGTTATATATGAAATTATATAAGATGAAAAAGTAACTTCTTTTGGCGTATCGGCAGGTGTGCTTCCATCATCATTATGAATGTCTGATGTAAGCTGAGTTAATGAATTATCTGTATAAAAAGGAGTATAAACAATATTATTTGTTATATTATCACCACTTCCTATGCCAAAACCTCCTGGCCCAGTTGCATTGCCCCACCAATTATGACTTGCATTTAAAAACCCCCCTAAAAGTTCATCGTTTACATTTAAACCATATTGTTCATTTCCAGAAACTTTATTATTATAAAATGTCGCATTAGATATATCATATGTTTCGTTGGCCGGCCATTTTAAAAATAAAACACCTTGAAAATTATTTTCTACAATATTATTATAAATATTTATTGTTCCTCCTATCTGCCATAACTGCATGGCTTCTCCTTCGCCCCAAGAATTTTCAACAACATTTCTTATAACATTATTATAAATTTCTAAATTATAAGCTTTATTTATCTCAAACGCCGCCCAATGATCCGAAACTCCCTCATTTCCTATATTTTCAAAAGTATTATTATAAAAATAAACATAATCTGTCCAATCAGTCGACAAACCTCTAAATACGACAGTTCCTTCAGAATCATGCACATAATTATTTGCAAAAAAAACAGTATTTAAAGGAAATCCTTCTCCTCCTGATCCACTATTACTATCAAATAAAGCCCATCCTTTTATATATTTAAATTCCGAATTTAATACTGTCACATCATCTTCCATATGTCCTTCGGACACACCATGTCTTCCAGAAATATTTTGACCGTCAAAAATTACATTATCAATGGTTAAATTTGTGGTTAAACCATCTAATTTAATTAATGTATTTTCTCCAACTACCGATCCAGTAAGGTAAAAATTACTAAATATTAAATGATCAAGTCCAGTAGAAAACCTAATTCCTCCTAATATTTGAGGTCTAGAACTGGCGTTCCCTATTAATGATAAATTATTTACATTTATAGTAACTGATTCATTATATACTCCACTTGCTACATTTAATATGTCATTTGGAGCTGAATTAGAAATCGCCGAAGATATATTAGAATAATCACAACCAGATGTACATACTGTATATGATGTTGCTAAAGCACTGATTGAAGAAATAAGAATGATTAGTAACCATAATAGTCGTTTCATTTTTTTAATTATAAAAAATAAAAAAATTTAAAAAATATTTTCAATTTTACTTGAAAATATTGATTAAACCAAATGCTGCTAGTACAATTATACCAACTGCGATTAGGCCGAAACCTGCAAAGACAGTAGCTTGTGTGCTATCCATACCTTCAATAACTGCTGTTGCGTTATCTAGTGTATCGGTTGGCAAAGCTGCTCTTACCTGTGCAATAACTAGGTAACCTACCATCAATACTATTCCAATTCCTATTGCTCCTATTGCTATTTGCATAAACATAGTCGTTTTCCTCCATTATTTTTTTTATTTTTGTCCTTTTTAGGAATACATTTACTTGAAAATATTGATTAAACCAAATGCTGCTAGTACAATTATACCAACTGCTATTAGGCCGAAACCTGCAAAGACAGTAGCTTGTGTGCTAGTAATACCGTCTGATACAGATGTATCAAATTGAGATGAATTATCTCTTCCTTCACAAGCTCCAGTTGAATTATCTTGCTGGAAACAGAAATTTTCAATATCAGGTAACGCTTGCCCAACTTGTGCAATGACTAGGTAACCTACCATCAATACTATTCCAATTCCTATTGCTCCTATTGCTATTTGCATAAACATTGTTATTCGCCTCCGCTAATATCTTAATATAGAACTCATAATCGTTTTTCTTTATATATATATTTAGCAGAAATTACTTTAAATACATATTATAATTCAACTTAGAAAAAGGTCTAATCTTCTTAACTATGATATATTTATCTACTTTCTCCATCCCGAGCATATTATTATCTTTATTTATACGATTTAGAACCCTAGTTAGTTGCTTTTCTTTTACATTTGATAACAATATCTCAGGTGAAAAATGTAAAAGATTAAATTTTTCGTATATTTCTCTATTTGTGGTCTGAATATTTTTCTTTTTTATCATTTTATTTAAATACCCATACATACATTATAACTACAACTTGTATTACAAAAAATAATGCTATAACCCAAAGCGCTGAAGGATTAAAAAATCCTTCAATGAATAAAAATAATCCTCCAAATAATAAAGATGAAAAAAATGATAATGCTAAATTTCTTGTTTTAATTATTAATAAAAATTGATATACGGCAAATAAAATAACAACTACCCAATTAGTTAAACCACTAGCATAATAAACTTCATAAGCAGCTTTAATTAGATGTGCATCTGTTAAATTTGTCCATCCTGTTGCATTTGTTCCAATGAAAACCATTTTTTTACCTCAAATCTTTGTTAGTCCATAAATACCATAGACCTATTCCATATACTATTCCTATTATCGTATACAGGGTATTAAATATAAAATCACTAAGAGATTTTGGCGTTATATGTGATCCAAAAATATTTTGTAATACATAATAAGACCCAAACATATATTGATGCACAATTTCTCCAAATCTTGCAATAAATCCTAAATTTACTACATCTAATACTCTATAAATTGCATTACTTTGATCTTGTAACTGACTTCCTGGTGTTACATTTCCAGTTATTGTTTCTTGGAAATCATCTGCATATGTTTGATTATAAGTCACAAACACACTGCTTGTATCTGAGGAAGTATCTGAAAATTGAGGAAATATATGTATCATTAATCCCATTCCAAAATTTAACATTATATTAAACATTATTATTTTAAATATTAGATTCATGTTGTTTTCTTCTCCTCTCTTATAAACAAATTAATTAAGCCAAAGAGACCAGCTATTACAATATAAACAATATCAATTGTAAACCAACCAAATATTCTGAATATTACTGTTAATAAAACTAAACCAATCGTTGCATAATTAGCGGTTTCTCTAGTTGCGTATAATGCTAATGCACCTATCAACAATAAGAAAAACCAATTTAAAAATAATTGTCCTTCTTCTACAGTATCACCTATTGATGATAATATTTGCAAAGGAATTGTTAAATTTTTATGATAAACATGAGTAGTATTTTTATTATTTCCATTTATATCAGTAAATAAAAGTTCACCTACTATTGTAGAACTAAGATTATTTGTAACATCAAAAGTAAATTCTATATTACTTCCTGATGTTGTCGCCGTATATAATAACGGTCCATTATACTGATTTGTATATAAATTAAATGTTACATCGCTAGTTTTATTTAAACTATCATTATATACGGCAACTGCTATTGATGAATTGCTTTGATTTAATATATTCATCCATGTTGTCGTAGCAAATCCTGCATTGGCAGATGGCGACCCATCTATATTTATATCATATAATCTTAAATTTTTATTTCCTGCTATATCAGCAGAATAAAATCCTATTACCCTTGTTGGCTGATTATCACTTTGTATTTCTATTATATATTCATGACTTTCTATCAGATACGCACTTATTTTTTGTTCTATATCAACAAAATCAGCAGTTATTTGTACAGTTTTATTTCCTATATTTTTCTTTACGAAGATTCTTGGATTATCGTATTTGTCTAAAAGATCATCAATTATAAACGTGTTAAATAAACTTTGTGTAGTCAACAAATTAATCAAATAAATATTTACATTAAATAATTCATCAGGATTTAATATAAATGTTCTATAATAACTTGTAACTCCATAATTTAATATAAATTTAAATTTACTATAACTACATGTTATTGGTACAGATTGATTTGATTGATTAATTACTGAAATTACTGTTTCATTTGGACAGAACACTAAAAATTGTATAGAATCTGCGCTTGATACATTGAATACACCTAATGTTCTTTCATCAAAGAAATTAAATATTGCAAAGAAACTCATATCTATAGGTAAGGTTATATTATCTAAATAATTCAATGTAAAATTTGTTGACTTATTTTGATATCCGACTCGCTGTATGAATAAATTATACGTCGAAGCATTTAAATAAAATGTTTGTAAAACTGTTGTGGTTTCGTTAGCGTATGTATTTCTCGATGTAACATTATTATGAACTTGTATACTTGCATTTGTTAAATTTGTTTGTGTCAACACATTTCTTACAAACATATTTATCACAGCTTGGAAACTACTAAATATTTGATTTTGCGTACTATTTTCTATTGTTATGTTAGCAGTTTGATTAAAGTATTGAGGTGAGGTAAATAGTAATTGATATGTTCCATTGCTTAAATTTGCTAAATATCCTTGTGTTCCTGTTATATTTTGAGTTCCATTGAAACCTGGATATGAATTCATTGTTGTAATTACTACGCTGAAATTGCTTATAGAACTATTGTCATATATATTTATTCCTGTAGTATTGACGGCTCCACCTATATAGAAGGTAATATTACTTGTTGCATTACTATTTGGTAAAGTATCATTAACAAATACACTCATTAGACAACTTTGTAACGGGTATTGACTTATAATTATAGATGTATTTGTGTGAGTTAATGATATATTTGTTGTTGAATTCGTGAAATAATATATTGTTCCGTTTAATTCACAAGAAACATTTATATTCATTGTACTTAGATTAAAATCAAAAGCTGTTATATTTAATGATAAATTATATAATGCGCCACTTATAACAGAATTATTTGCAATATTTGTTCCTTGTTCTAATATTATAGCCAAATGACTTATATTGGAAACTATACTTGTTACAGAACTATTTAAATAATCTGTTGTAAATATTCCATTTGAAGCTTGGCAACTAAAAGTCCAATTCTGTCCTACCGATGTATTTGTATCTGATATATTATTTATATTGGTTAATACACCTTGTGGATTATCAGAAACACTTCCATTTGTAAATAATGTATTATTTAAATACCAAATAAAATTATACGTTATGTTGCTTCCTTGTGCTTCAAAAGCATTACAATAACCTGATAATGTTTGATTATCTAATGCTTGGAAGTATGGATCAATTTGTGCGTCATTAATTTGTAATCCAATTTCTAATGAAGTGTTTGAAGAAGCGTTTCGATTGGCAGTTGTATTTATAAAAATAAATGATCCATTCACAGGCGATGACCAATTATAAGTACAATTAACAGATGGTGCTGTTCCGCAGAATGTGGTGGCCAAACCACTTACTATAGGTGTCAACGCCCCACTATTATTTCTTTGTATTGATATCTGTGTTGTATCTAATATGGCTTCGCTTCTATAAAATTTTATTATGTAATTTGTAATAAAATATCTATCGTCGTTTGTTTCAGGTTTTACTTCATCTATTCCATCTCCTAGTGTTATACCATTAAATGCCCCAGTAAATGTCATTCCTGCCCCAGTTCCATTTATATTACTGATATTATTTTTATAATGTATTACAGGATTAGATAATCTAAACGCATATGCGGTACATCCGTTATTGCTTGTTAAACCTAATGTATCTAAATCATTTATTATATTATTATGTGCAGTTCCGTTGAAAATATCTATACCTCTCAATACACAACCATTTAATGTTCCTGAATTTCCTCGTGGTCGTAAAAATGAAATATTATTATTAAATATTGTATTATTAAAAGCTTGTGTAGTTAAATAAATACCTCTTGCCACACCTGGTGGACTTGTTGATGAACCAGTAGAACCTGCACCCGTTGTTAAATTATATATTAAATTATTAAATATCGCTGCCTGCCCCATCATGGAAGTTATACCTGCGCTTTCTCCTGCGAATCCAGGTGTTGAACTACCACTTTGATTTCCTTGACCTCCCATTATGGAACTTATAACATTATTACTTATATTTACCTGACTTCCGTTTATATCGGTTATTGTTAATATACCATTAGCATTTCCTCCTGTTCCTCCTGCTACTGCTGGGGCATTTCTAAATCCTCCTGTCCCACCAAGAATATTGTTGATGTAATTATTTCTAACTGTTATATTAAATGTTCCTGTTAACAAAGCATAAACATAACCACCACTCCTTAAGTCTTGATCATTAGAAGGTCCGCCAGTTCCTCCTGTTAAATTATAAATAGAATTATTTTCTATTATTGAATGATTTCCTCCCATTATTCCAATTACACTGCTTCCTACTTTTTGAGTCGTTGCTAAACAACCACCCGTTAATGATCCTCCTGTTCTTCCCGTAATGTTTTTAATTATATTTCTTGCAATGTAATTTTGACTAAAAGCTAATATGATTCCACCGTCAAACGTCTCTATATTACAGGTAACTTGCCCGTTATTTAAGAAATTGGAAATTATATTGTCAGTTATTGTATTATTTGTTGTTCCAACTAACGTTAGGCTTGTTATACCTCTGGAGTTGTTCTGATCACCATTGCTAGTTTGGTTTACTGATATGTTGTTAAATATGATAGTTGCAGTTGTATTATCAACCCAAATACCAGAAATATTTCCATTTTTATTATAACCGCCATTAATTACTGTATTTATGATTGTTACGTTAGTTCCGGTGATTCTTATTCCTCCATTTGTTATTGTAAAACCACTTCCATTAAATACTCTATTAGAAACTGTCATATTTAAAGGGCAATAACCTGTTATAGAATCATTTAATTCTATATCATTACCTGCGGTTATATTAGATTGAATTGCTGTGCAATCACTACCTATAAATGTTGGATCTATACTAAAATTACCTATTATATCTCCATAACAATAATCACCATTGATTTGTCCTATATATAATGGATCAGTTGGATTAAATTGATAATTTTCATTGGTGAAAGTATCACTGAGATTCATACATACTATATGTTCATTTTCAGTATCTTCTGTAGAAAAATTAAAATATATTTTTACTTGATCATTTCCTATATCATATAATTGTGTATTGATATTATTTGTTAAAAATTCTTCATCTTTTTTAACTTTAACTTTATTATTAGTTTTATTCAATAAATCTGGCTTATTATTATTATTATTATTATTCTTAATTTTTGTTCTTAATTCCTTATAATTTGTTCTAATACATTGTTTTTTTTGACTATTATCTTCAATAGATGTACAATTGGCTGTGTCATTTTCTATTGTCTCATTTCCTGTAACTATATATTCATATATTTCTAAAAAATAACTTGCTAGTGTTTGATTGCCACAATAAATTTTTGTATTAGTAGAATTAATTATTTCATATTTTAAATAATCACAATATTTACTATCTCCTAAAATATTTATTCCATCACTTATATTATTTACTAATATTTCATCATATACATATGGTTGGTTTACATAAAGTTCTGCATTTACAGAAATCAAACTCAATAGTAATAAAAGTCCAAAAATTAAGTTAAATTTGTTTTGAAATATCATAAACTATACCTTTTTATTGTTGTTGATATTTTCTGTATGGTTTTCTTATATATTCAACATTTCTTTTACTATATGGACTATATATTCTTACATTGTCATTAGATTGTGCTTGAATAAATGTAGGTCTAGGTTGAATTCTTATCGGTTGTTGTTGATAAGCCACTTGTGGTTGCATTTCCATAGGTTGTAAAGTTTCTATAGGTCTTCCACCTGCTAAAATACTTAATTTGCTCAAATCGGCTCCTCCGCTCCCTACAAACATATGTGCAGGATATAGGCTTGTTCCTGAAGATACACCTGTCAATTGACCTATAGGCGTTAAACCAGTTGCTCCTCCAATCAAAGCCTGAGTTTTTTGAGTTTGCAAACCAAGAGCAGCTAATTTAGTGCCAGCCTCTATATCTTGCGCTCCCATTGTTAAACCGCCAGATAAATCTCTAAGAAATTTCCTTCCTGCTCCAATTTTTGGTTGTCTTCCATATCTATCTTTTTGTAATGCAACTAATAATTTATAATAAGCTAATTCATCTTTTGAAGAAGGTATACCTCTAGATAACAATAATCTTGTTAAATCTGGTTGTGCTTTTGTATCTTCTATTCCTAAAAATGATTTTGCGGAACTAGATACAACCCCATATCCTTCTTTGGCTACTTCTTTAGGGCTTCTAAATGCTTCTTTTGGACTTTTTATTCTTGATTTAACTTTTGCAAAAAATGAAGGCTTTGCTTGCTCTGTATATGTGGATATAACTTCTTCCGGCATTTGTTGTTCTACAGGATATGAAAATGTTGCTGTAGGTTCACTCAAATCCAATTCTGGAGATACATCTTGAATGGGTCGTGATTCTGCATCAATTATTGGTGATGCATATTCCGGTGATTCATAAGGTATTATATCTCTATCTGGGCTTTCATCTCGTATTCCTAAAGCTTCAAACGAATCTTCTTCATCTCCTGGTCCTTGTAAAAATTTATTTAATGGATTACAGTCTAAAATATTAGCTTTTCCATCTCTATCTTTGTCTCCAAATAAGTTTAATTTTTTTTGTTGTTGTATTCTTTGTCTTGCTAATCCTTCATTTCCATATAAATTTCTTAATATTTTATCTTCAACATTTTTATTTTGTAATTTAAACATATTTTGATTTGAATTTTTCATTTTTAAATTATAAATATCTTTAGCTTTTCCCATTTTTTGGTTTAACATATTTCCAAAACCCATTTTTTGATTTAACATATTTCCAAAATTTACATTATTAAATTGGGAGAAATTCTTAGAGGTATTTTTCATCATAGCGTCGTAACTAGAGGATTTTGATGGACTGGTTTGTTTTCCAAAAAATTGGTCTACTTTTGTTCTTCCTTTACCTAGATTTATATTCATTTTTTTATTTCCACCTAATATTTTATTGGTGAAATTCATATTTATCTTATTTGTGCCTTGCATGTTTATTTTTTTATATATATTTTCATCTAATCCTGGCACTTTGCCTCCTAATATATCTAATTTTTTTTCTTTCATTGTTGACCTCCTCCTAATATATTTCCTCTCTTTCTTTTCTAAATCCTGCTATAATCATGTATAATATGACTATAAAAAATAATATGAATGGTAATGTATGAAAAAACATCATATATTTATCAATTCCTGCATATACTTCTGTTTTTGTTGCATCTGGTATTAACACTGAAGCATTAACCATATTCTTTATTACTGGAACCAAATGAGCATCAAAAACTTGTGTAAAAACAATATATAATATTCCTAATCCGAATAATGAAACTAACCCAAATATCCATGTAAATCCTGTCGAATATCCTTTTTTATTTATTTTAAACATAGTCATTACCTCAAATTAAGCTAGCTATTTTTTGTCTGAAATCCATAGCTTTACCTTTTTTACCTTTTTTCTTTCTACCTAAAAATAAATCTGCTAAATTAGGTTGTTGCGCTTGTGGTCTCTGTTTGAATTGTTGCACACCAAATGTTCTTGCTGCACCATTAATTGGTAAAACAAATGGTCTTGTTGATGTTCTTGCTTGTCGACCGAAATACATACCTGCATAATCTAAGATTGGATTTGTTACAAGATAACCATATCCTCTTCTACCATATCTTCCGCTTCTTGTTGCTGACGGTGGAAAGCCTGCAAGTCCTCCAAGACCAGGAGGAACTTTTGTTGGAACTGTAGAGGGTCGAACCATACCAATCGTAGGTATAATAGGTAATCGACTCAATTTTTGTGAGGTTATCAAATCCATTTGAAGTATTGGAGTAATTGCTGTGTCTGTAATCGGCGTAATACTTGTCTTAGGAGTTATTCCAACAAATTCTGATATTGATGGCGTTAATAATTGACTTGGTGTTTTTAAATCTGGAATTAAACTTGTACCTAAAATTTTAACTGTAGCTTTGTCTGATGGTGACCAAAAAACCGCAAATCCTGGTTTTGTTGTTATTCTTCCTCCTTCTATAGCACTTACAGGAACTTTTATTGTTCCAAATTCTCCTATTTTGACTGGTCCTACAGTTGGTCGTTTTCCTCCTGCTCTTGGACCAAATTCATTAACTAATATTGTCTGTCCTTGTGTGAATCTTTCACCTTGACCAGGACTCGGTTCGCCTGGAGTTATTGTTGTTTGACGCTGCCCGTACTCTGGCGGTTGTGGTGTTTTACCAGATGTTCCAAATACGGATTCAAATGTAACTTCACGATAATAACTCTTTTTCTTTTTTTCTGAAGGAATTTTTTTAAGTTGACTTCGTTCACGTAATATTCTTTCTTCCTCTAATAATTTTTCTCTTCTTCTTTGTTCAGTAAATTCTATCCTTTCTTTTTCTAATTTTCTAATGTTTTCTAAAAATATGTCATCAACAGATTTTCCTTTAGGTTTCGGCTCTATAGGTTTTCCACGTGGTTTAACTGGTTCTACTCCAAAAGTACCATAAATTTCTTCTGATGTTGCTAAACGAGTTTTTATTTTAGGATACGCAGTTTCTCTTCGTGTCAAAACATCTACAATTTCTTGTACTTCTTTTTCTGGTCCATATTCTAAAATACGTTTTGGTGTTCCAACCACACCTTCTTCAAATATAGGCACTCCTTTTTTTTCTGTTGCAGTTTTAACAATTAAATCTGGCAATCCTTTAGTTGTTTCTCCAAATTCTAATTCTATTTTTTCTAAATAATCTTTTCTAAATTGCTCTGTTATTTCTGATTTAGAACCTTGTGGGGTTTGTTTTGTTCGTGTATATATTGTACTTTCTGCTACTTTAGCTGGGCCGACCTCAGACGTTTGAGCAAAATCTACTCTTCTTTCCATTTGTCCTGTCAATATTTCTCCAGTTGATAATTTTATAGGCTCTTTTAAAGTAAATACTGATGTTTTACCGCCCATTTGTAATATACCTTGTCTGGTTTGTGGATTTATATATTCTCTATAAGGTTTATCTTCAGCTTTTATTACTTCAACAAATTCAGCAACATTACTATAATCTAATTTATCTACATTCTTTGTACTTTTTAATTTATTATTTTCATAAACTTTTCTAACAGCAACATCTGCTGTAGGTTTTTGTCTAGTGACAATAATAGTACCGTCAATTTTTTCAATTTTAACTATAGTATTATCTGGTTTTATTTTTGTTTCTACATTTATATTATATTTTCTTCCAAATCTAGGTGTAACTTCTTGAACCGTATTAATTATAAAATCAGCTTTTCTTTGTTCTGCTCTAGGAATTTCTCCTGGTAATAAACTTTTTCTGTCTTTTCCTGATATTTGTAATTCTTCTCCTATATCATATTCTGTCATTTGCTTTCCTGTTTTATAACGCATTTCCATTCTTAATGTTTTAATTTCTTTAGGTTCTAATACAAATTTTGCTCCTTTTTGATATCCTTTCCCAAATGCTGCAAATACTGGCGCTTCTCTACCAAATGCTTCTGCTGGGTATTTTGATGCCAACGATTCTGTAATTACTGGAATTGCAGTTCCAACTGCTAAAACCCCCAAACCTAACTTAAAAGAACCTTTTACGGCTGCTCTTGCTGCTGCGGTTCTTCCTAAAGTCATTAAACCCAATTGTTCTGCTCCGGTTAAACCTGCACCTAAAGGAGTTGCCGCCATCAATATTCCAGCATATTTTTCTGGTTTTCGTAAAACATCAAAAGCTGCCGCCGTACCAAATTGAGTAATACCCCTCAAATAAGGATTTTCTATTCTTCTTACTCCCTCTTCAACTGGCTCTAAAAATTTTTCAGAAATTTTTTCTCTTTGATATCTTTCTTGAGGGCCCAGAATGTCATACCATTTTCTTGGTCTTGTTTCAATAGCTAACAATCTAGGATCTGTATATTGTTGAATGTCTGCTTGTAATGAAACTAATTTCTGCGCATCTTCTGGAGATAAACCTTTAGGCTCATAAACGAATTTACCAGTTTCACCTTTTATTAAAGTTTGAATGGCATTTTTACCATATTTTTGTTCCATACTTTCTCTAAATAATTTTAATTCCTTTTCCTTTGAAGGTAAAAAAATTCTACGTAAAGCTAATTGTTGTTCTTCACTTCTTTCTAACTTTGCTTGTATTTGTTCGGGAGTTAATCCTTGAATCTGTTGTATAGGTATTTTTAATAATTGCGATTCTCTTTCATATATACTTGCATCTTTTTGATATTTTTCGAATTCTTTATTATAAACATCTATAAATTTCTCAGCTTCTTCGGGTTTATCAGGATTTTGTTTTACAAATTTAGTTACAGCCTCATAACCACTTTCAAGATTCTGTCCTCTAATATCTAATTCTTGCGATAATTTATTTAATTGTTCTATTTGTGTGCTTAAATATGTTGCTTTTTGACTTACACTTTCTCTTTCTACCAATTGTTTTGCAATATTTCCTTGACTGGTTTCTCCTTCATATTTACTTCCTACATTGCTTAAAACTATATTAGGATTTATATCTGGATAATTTTGTTTTAATCTATTAGCGGCTTCGGCTCTTTTTAATTCTAATCTTTGTCTAATAATATCTCCACTTACATCTCCTGTAAAAATAGGTTGTTTATTAAATTGATTAATTTTTTTATTTAATTCAGCTATTCGTGAAGATTCATCTGCTAATAAATATGTCGTGTATGGTTGTGCTTCCAATTCTTTACCAATACCAATTCTTATTTGTCGTTGTGTTTCTTCGGAAGGTGGCACACCTCCATATATTTTTTGTTGGGTTACACTAAAAGGAAAAACTGCTGGGGTAACACCACTTTGTTGTAAAAATCCAAGATCAATATCAACCTTAGATGGTAATCGAACAAGCTCAGAATATAATTTTTCAGTTGGCACTTCTGTATATAATTTTTCTTGAATTAAAGGACTATATAATTTCTTTTCTGGAACCGGCGTATATAATAAATCACCTATAGCTAATCTTTTTTTAATAGGTATTGCCCCAATTTGAGACAGGCCTCCACCAAAAGATCTTACTTCTCCATAAACTTCTTTAGACCCCATTATTAATCCTTCATCGGAAACTCCGCCCATTCTTTCTTTTTGAGCACTCATTGAAGCTGCTATTGAGGCTAATCTTGCTTCTTCTGCGCTTTTTCCAGCTAAAAGACCTTCTACATAACTCTGCCGTGCAGCTTCTACATCTGCTTTTGTTCCTACATAAACATCCTTTCCAAGATAAGTTCCTGCTGGGACTTCTCTACCAATAACAGGCGAACCTTTTAAAGTGGGTAATTTGGCCATTTGAGGCTCTGGTTTAAGTTTAGCTCTGAAAATAGCAGCTTCTCTTTCTTCTCTTGATGTCACTGCTGCTTGTGATGGAGTATATCCTGCTGCTCTTTTAATCTCAATTAGTGATTTAATTTCTCGTCCGACTTCTTCAGTAGAAGGTTTTCTTGATTCAGAAACTCTTTGAATGGACTGTTGTTGAGCTTGTGATTGTGCAGCTTTTCTTTCAGCAATCTGAATATCTAATTTAGTTCTACCTCCTCCCCCCCCACTTGATGTAGAAGATCCTGAACTAGCAGGACTTGTCTGAGAACCTGATTTTAGTGAACCTCCTGAATATGTTACTTTGGCCATCTCAGACTTCACCTTGTAAATTCTTTAGAATATAATTTATATGAATTTTTTCAGTCTGATGAGATTTATCCAAAGGATTAATCAATAATCTATCGACGTTAATTTTTGGAAATTTATTTTTTAACAAAATTGCAAACTTTTCTCTTTCAATAGTTAAACCTTTATTATTAAAATTAGATGTTAAGAAATTTTGAGTTTTATAGTCAGAAATCCTTTTATTAAACATACTAATTTTTCTTGCAATGGTTAAAAAGTTCGCATTTATGGCCATAAATAGCTATACCTACACTATGGTCATATTCAGAATCGAATGCCTTTATATATATACTTTTTTTATGTTAAGTACGCAACTTTTGTTATAGAAACGTTATTGTATTTATAAAGCATATCTATTAATTCATTAGTAAGTGTTATAACCTGATTCGTTAGGTCTTTTGGAACATAATCATTTACAAGACAATAATCATGTGTTTCTTGTACAGTTAAAACTGGATTTTTTGATCCTATCTCCAATCCTATAAAAAAAGCCATACTAAAAAATGCACTGCAACCTAGTATTAATAACCAATTAAATGATGTTTTTTGTTCTTTTTTCATATTAAACCAAATCTAAGGTAATGCTATCCAAACTCCCTTTAAAAAACCAATTACATATAAAAACATAATTACCCAACCACCTACTACTGCTGATTTAAATATCAGATTTAACTCTTCAAATGTAATTTTTTTATTCATTTTCACAAAATTAAATCCAATAGAATTTCTGCTATAAGTAAACATAAATAACTGAAACCGCCTATTAAACCTATTTTTATGGGCCAACTCACGTCTTTAAAACCAATTTTAACATCTTTTTTCATATCACAACCTCTCGTGTTTCAAAATCTTTAATCCATTCAATATGTGTCAAAATGCCCATTTCTAATAGTTTATTGCTCAAATTGTTATCTCCTATAGCCCCATATCCTTCTTTATAAGCTTCTCCAATCTTTACTTGAGATAGAATTTTTGATTTAAAATACTTCTTCATATCGTCATCTTTTGGTATTTCTTTCTTAAAAATTTGTCCTAAAGGCTTATAAAGTTGCATACTCTCATTATATTCTTCTTCTTCTTGCTCTTTGGTCCCTTGAATTATAATTTTTAACCATTCTAATTCATAATGAAGATCTTCAGTTTCTTTATCTTTTGTCATTATAAAGGTTATCTTACCACTATTGTTGGCTTTTCTCTTGGCTAGATTAAGAGATTGATTAATCATAAGCCAAATATTTTCCTGAAATGACATCAAACCTGCAAGCTTCTTTGCCTGCCTTCTAAACCAATTACGAGGCAATCTACGACCCACATGAATAACAACTGTTATAAATAACACCTCATCCTTTATATACTCTTATTTACCATATATATAAAGATTATCATTTATTACTGAAAAAAACACTTATATCTTGTTTATTTAAATTAAACAACTTCAAAACTCTATTTATTAGAAAAGGAAAAATCATCATAAATATAATAGCTTGCCAGAGTTTAAATTCATAATCTGTAAAACCAAATAGATAATAATATATTTTATACAAAATTATATATATAGTAGTATGAAAAAGAAATAAAGGAATCATTTTAAATTGAAATTTAAAACCCCCACTTTTAGGATGTTTAAGATTAATAAATTCTTTTTGTTCCTTTAATGATTTTACAGAGATAGTTCTTAATTTATTTAATTTTTTATTTTTCTTCTTCAAACCCTTTCTAACCTTTGAATTTAAAAAAAAGAGTATATATTTTGTGTAATAAACTAAAATAAAAATAATAAACAACTTAGCAAGATTTACAGCCATTTCAATATATCTCCATTAAAAAATTTCTTATTGAATAATCTAACCCAATTATTCTCTTTTAATTGCCAACATTCCTCTGTCTCTATATGAAATTTAGTCTTCTTGAATTTAAAAAAATAATAAATATCACTACCAAACCTACTAGATTCAACTAAAATCTGATATTCTTTAGGTAAAGTAAAAAAAAGATTCTTACCAAAACGAGTTCCTGGAATAACCATCTTACAAATCACACCCTCTTTAAGAAGATTACTAAATTTTCTTCTCAAAATCATTTGACAAGTACCATCTTTTTCTAAATTCTGCAAAATTGTAGAATATGTTTGAGGAGATTTTTTTATATCATTAACTACCAATTCTATATTATAAAGCTTATTTCGTATCTCATCCATGTCTAGACATCAATAACTTTATCCTTAACTTTGGAAACTAATTGTTTAGAATCTTCAATTATATTTTGAATGATCCCTTTGGTTAATCTAATATCATACTCATTTTGAATATGTAGAAGAATTCTATTCATACTAAAAGTATCATCTGTAACCATTACATCTCTCAAGGATAAAACCATCAATGCCTTATGTATATCTTCCTTCGATACATTCTGTAATACATTCTCATCATCATAAACATTCGCTTCCCTTACCTTCATATACCTCTCATATAACCAAGCAGGAGGCTTAGGAAACTTAATGACACTCCAGAAATTAGGGTGCTTTTTAAGCACTTCTTCAATCTTATTTAAGGATGTAAATTCGGTGTAGGAGCCGAGTTTCTTAAATTCTTCAAGCCTCCAAGTATCATTTACTGGATTATTGTCTTTTACGAATATGGCCCCCGTACCTCTTCCGTAGAGGTCACAATTATGAACGACCATTCCATTAGCGACGAAATTATGATTATCTTCGACTCCCAAAATATCATATACGTCTGCTTTCTTTTTTAATTTGGTTATTTTTTTAATTTTT
>Ga0209520_10000666_pt1 | contig 19188 bp, 18 predicted proteins | sample Rifsed16ft1_FD_184009 | JGI IMG/M metagenome (GOLD analysis project Ga0209520, IMG submission 184009) | Soil microbial communities from Rifle, Colorado, USA - sediment 16ft 1 (version 2) | ecosystem: Environmental > Terrestrial > Deep subsurface > Rock core/Sediment | place: Rifle, Colorado...
CAGTGCGCTTTCACAGGGAGTTAGAGTTCAGTCAGGCGTGTTTCTTATTCCTAAGCTTATAGAGGTTGCAGGAAGGTTTGCTATCATAGACCTTGGTAACGATTTTGGTGATGACAAAATCTGGGAGATAACACCTGGTTTAAGTTTCTATTTCATTAGGAATCGAAACTTAAAGCTTCAGTTTGATTACTCATTTATTAGAGATGAGTTTATTGACGATGATATAAACAGGGTAAGAGCCCAGCTTACTGTAAGCTTTTAAAGCTATTTTGAAGAATGGTATAATTTATTAATATTTTCAGGGGAATCTAAATGAAGAAGTGGATTATTTTTTTAGCTTCATTAATTTTATCCTTGTGGATTTCTATAATCGGTTATTCTCAAACCTCAAACTACAATAAAAGCTACGGTAAGATAACTGGCACCGTGAAGGTTTTTGGAAAGAATTTTATTGGTGATCTTAAAGAGAAAGATGATATGAGTGGTGTTGTCATTTATCTTACCGGATTTGAAACAAAACCACCAAAAGATGTTTCAAATCTAATTCAGCAAAATAAAGCCTTTAACCCTACGCTCCTTCCGATAGTCGCTGGGCAGACTGTTAGCTTCCCTAATCGCGATGGTATATATCATAATGTCTTTTCTGTATCGCCCGTTAAGTCCTTTGACCTCGGTCAATACAAATCCACTGACCCACCGAAGGATATTACATTCGACAAAGCCGGTTTAGTTCCTGTTTTCTGTAATATCCACCCACAAATGATTTCTTTCGTTCTTGTCCTTGAAAACAACGCCTTTGGTGAGACTGATAAAGAAGGAAAATACGTTATCCCAAACGTACCACCAGGTAGATATACGATAAACGCATGGAAACCCAAGACCCAACGAATGAGCAATGAAATAGAAGTCCTTCCAGGACAAGAAACAGTAATAAATTTTGAACTCAAAGAAGTTGAAAAGATGCCACCTCATAAGAGAAAAGACGGCTCCAACTATCCAGGATACGAAGATGATTGGGAGTCTTAAATGTTTTCTAAACTGCCGCTTAGCTTTAGAACAAAGATTTTCCTCGTTCTTGGCGCGATTGTTTTCCTATCCATTGCAACTGTTCTTCTAGTCCTCCAGCAAACGACAAAAAACCGCGTCGAAGAGAACATTAAAAAAAGATTCGATAGCACTATATATGCCTTTAGAGAGCTTCAAGAGCTCAGAACTCAATTTGCCTCTGACGAGATAAACTCGCTCACAATGAGCAACCCCCAATTTCGCACTATACTTTCTACCGCATCCGTTGGAGCTGAGGACTTTGGCTTTGGAGCGCCTACAGACCACAATGAAGTACTAAAGGATGCAAACCTCAGGCTTAACTCAATCCTTCCATTTTTACCAATATACGAGAAAAGTGATATTTTTCTCGTAACAAACTCTGAGGGTGAGCTTCTCTTTACTAAAGCAGACCCAAAGGAATTTGGCAACGAATTAAGCGACCTCTCCCTTTTCCATAAAACGTTTGAGGAGGGAGAAGCAGAGGGTATTTGGAGCTCACGCCTATTCGATGAAAAAGGGGTAAAAATTTTTCCTCAAGGAATTCAGGAAGCCATCTATCAAATAGTAGCGAAACCCGTAGCCTTTGGTGAGGAGGTTTATGGAGTTGTTTTCTGGGGAAGCAGAATAGATAAAAAGACACTTGAGAGTATAAAGGAAATATCCTCCGTTGATATAGCCCTCTACTCAAAAGAGGATATTAATGCTACAACCCTTCCACCTGAAAAGGGAGAAGAACTATCAAAGCTTGTAAGCTCTAAGATATTGGAGTTTGATCAGGGAAATAAGGATTTTGTTAGTGAAGTATCACTCGGTAAAGAACGGTTTATAATTAGGTGGGCACCCATCCTTCCTGGGATGCCGATGCAAAGAAGCGGATTTATAGTTCTTAAATCTCTTACTGAAGAACTTAGTTTTCTTAGAAAACTGCAAATCACACTTCTTCTACTGGGAGTTACAATCTTAGTTATAGCTATAGGTCTTAGCTTTCTAGTAGCAGGTGGCGTCACAAAGCCGGTTCGTGCCCTTGCTATCGCAGCTAGAAAAATCGGAAAGGGGGAGCTTGAGACAAGGGTTGAAATTCAAACTGGTGATGAGCTTGAGGAGCTAGGTGGAGCATTTAATGAGATGGTGAAGGGTCTAAAAGAGAGGGAGTTTATTAAAACTACATTTGAGCGGTACGTTTCAAAGACTGTTGCTTCAGAAATTATTCAAAACCCTGAGATGGTGCGCCTTGGAGGGATAAAGAAGGAGCTTACGGTTATGTTTTCTGACATCGGAGGATTCACTACCTTGTCAGAAACCCTATCACCCGAGCACGTAGTAAAACATTTGAACGAATATTTCGAGGGAATGAGCTCTGCAATCCTTGAATTTAACGGGACAATTAATCAGTTTCAGGGTGACGCAATAGTGGCTTTTTGGGGGGCTCCCGTCGCACAAGAGAACCATGCCTTGCTTGCCTGCCTTGCCGCACTTAGATGTCGTGAGTTCCTCAAAAACCTCCAAGCTGAATGGGTATCACAAGGGCTTCCTGAGAGGACATTCCGATTCGGTATTAACACCGGTGAGATGGTAGTTGGCAATATCGGTTCTTCCTCCCGTTTTGAATATACGGTTATAGGTGACGAAGTAAATTTGGCGAGCAGGCTCGAAGGAGCAAATAAGATTTATGGAACCCAAGTACTTATTTCCGATAAGACCTACGAGCTTGCAAAAGCAGAGGTCATCGCAAGAGAATTGGATATTATTCGTGTTGTAGGAAAAACCGAGCCTGTTAGAATCTATGAACTCGTTTCACAAAAGGGGAAATTAGATGAAAGAAAAAGCGGAATCTTAGATAAATTCCGAGTAGGGGTTAATCTCTACCGAGAACGTAAGTGGAACGAGGGTAAAGAATATTTTGAAAAAATACTAGAGCTAGACCCATCCGATAAACCCTCACAAGAATACCTTAGACGCTGTAATGAATATGAATACTTACCACCGCCCCCAAACTGGGACGGAGTATTTGAGCTTAGGAGTAAGTAGATGAATCCTTTCTAACTTGCACTATACAACATCGAAGTTGGTTCCAAGGTTCAGAGCCAATAGAATATATATTACCTATTACATTCATTCCGCAGTATTTAGGATAGTTATACAGACCTGGAGAAACTAAATAAAAGATGAGCTAGCTAAGTTTTGTCTTACCTACCGACAGTTGCCTTTTTTGTTTTTATAAGCTTCTCAATATACCACCACCAATGAGAAGGAGGGATTCCGGCACGTTTACGCATCTCGTGAAGGTCGGCTACTTGGGTAACACTTTTATAAAATTTATCCAAGTTAGACAAGAATAAACTATCGGCTTTCTCAAGTTCTGCTTTTTCTTCCTGAGTTAGCTTACTCTCAACCTCTGCAATTGCGCTTCTGGCATCAAGGAGTTCCAGTACCTCAAAGCCGCTTACATCAGGATAGTTAACACCCACAATGAAGCTTTTTAACAAATCTTTCTTTTTTTTCATTTTAATATCTCCCTAATCTTTCCTATATGGAGAAAACCCCTTTTCTCAATATATGACTCTGTATTGTCTAAGAGTAGGTCTCAGGCTTTCACGAGCTGTTGCGATTGGGTTTTCGAGCTATTTTCTTCTATCTCGCAGTTCATTCTGAAGGCAAGTCCAGCGATAATCGTAGCCTTTCCTCAACTCCCATCAGATCATTGGCTGAAAGCCGTCCTATGGTATAGCGTATGTCTGGAGGAGCAACTGTCGTGATGAACAAGGTCACCACGCTTGGGCGTCGTAAGCCAGCCGCTTGCCAATCCTTCAGGGTGCAATCGGTGGCCGTCTGATGGCCTGCCACGTTACCGCTTATGGCAATAATAAGGACATTCGCAGGCTGCGCTTTATGGTAAGCATTACTGCTGATGACCAAAGCAGGGCGGACTTTACTGCCGGGTGGCGTTGCGAATACTACAGGAACAATTACCACATCACCGCGTTGGAATCTATGCGTTCGCTTTCTCATTTGCCCATCTGTTCTTTCGCTTTTCTCTTCCTACCTTTCGGCGGCTGCCAGTTGTCCCAATCCTCGGCATCAATAGGGTTATCCCAAACTGCACGCTCGCGCCCTGTTGAGAGCATTCGCCAGCCGCTGCGGTCATCCTCGGTCAAGTCGTCCAGAATCCAGGCCACTAGACGAAGCCTTTCTTCTGGCAACAGTTTCTCGATGATCTCTGTGTATATCTTCTGGGCGATGTTCGTCGCCATCTCTACCACCTCCGTACATCGTGTATTATACCATTCCCCTGCATTAACTGGTTGAGCATATATCTCTTATGTGCTTGGTGCAGATTTCAAGAGACTGTATCTGCATTGAAATAACGGGTAGATAATATGGCTGTCGTGCTCGGCACAGTTAGGCTTACCAACGGCATAAGGGGGGAAACTTTTTCCTGATATGGTGTCTTTATTATATGTTGGGCAGCGTAGTTAAATGACAACAAGTTCATTCAGACTATAGAATCTCCTTTAGAGCGATTGCAGGTTTCGCAAAGAAGTTGAACATTACGTGCTGTGTTACTGCCACCCTTAGACAAGGGTATGATATGGTCAAATTCAAGCTTCTCTTGACTTCCGCACTTAACGCATTTCCCGCCATCTCGATTCCATACATACATCTTGACATCGTCAGGTATTGTCTCTCTTCTCCCCTTAGTTTGCTCTCTCTCGTCGTTAATGTGGATTCTTCTTGCTCTTCGGGAATGTCAGGAAAGCCAAATCTCTCACGCGCTTTTATTCCTAAGATTTTTTTGGCTTTTTCAAGCTTCTTTTTCGCTTCTTCAATACGAGTTCTCCATTTCTTATACACAGGACTGGACTCAAAGTTATCACCACCTATAAAGTCAGTCGGGATCTTCCCCATGAACTTCTCTAGCTTTCTAATATCCTCACCAGGCTCGAGTAATTCCTTAGCTGCTTGTTCCACAGCGGACTTTCCTTTGAGTACCCAATCGTCGTATTCCTTCTTTGCATCGTTGTATAAGTTTTGAACTATCCTATTTCTGTAAGATACTATCTCTTTAACATCATCCATTGGCAGGCTATTTAGAAAATCAGTATCCATCTTTTCGTCACATCCTTCACCTGCCATTTCGAATTCCAAAATTTTCAATTTCACTTCATCGGCAGTGTAACCTTCATCCTCCCAATAAAAGTTTCCCTTAAACATCCACCAAGTAACACCTTCGCACCTCATGATCTCCGCAGGGGTGCTTTGCTGGCGTTGTAACCATCTCTGATAATCTATCTCACTTAGTATATATCCTAGTTGGAAATCTCCACTTTGGAATTTATATCCGACGATCCCTTCCAAATTTCTTGTGATATAAAATCTGCCACTGGTATCTCTTTTAAGCATATAAGCTTACCCCGTTAACACTTCTGCCTTCTACTTAACCACCGTCTAAACTGTATATCCTATTCCCCAAAACCCACTAAAATATTTATAGCACGCTTTTAATGAAAAAATCAAGCATCTCTAGAGAAGGCATGAAGAGATAGGTATTTGTAAGGCTGTAAACCCATCTCACCTAAAATACAGAATCACTTCCTCTGTCAGAACCTTATAACTCCACTCAGGATCGGCGCTGAAGTTGTGAAGTAGAAAATGATTTGCGCCAGCTTCTATATATTCTTCTATTCTCTTTATACAATCCTTGGCTGAGCCAGAAAGGGTAAAATCAAGCACCGCTTCTTTTGAAAATAGCTTTCCTAACTCTCTAAGCTTTTGCTTTCCTATTTCATCCGTAATAAGCACGTTCATGTAACTAGAATCTCTATATTCTTCAGGCAGTTTAATACCATATGCCTCTTCATAGAGTTCAGACCAGATTAAGATGTGCCTAAGGTGTTCCACGGCTCGAAAAGCCGCATCTTTATCCTTTGCAATCGAGGTAAAAAGATATTGGCACTTGTCAAAATTATCTAAATTCCATGCGGTTCCCTGAAATCCATCCCTCTTGATCCCCGACTGGATCGGGGATACCCCAGATCCCCCAGAACTTTTTCTCCATTCTTCTACCTGCCTTCGCTTTTTTTCAAATAAAAATGGGGGCTGAGGAAGTGTTATCCATCCATCACCCATTTCAGCAGCAATGCGAAGGCTTCTCGGACGGTGTGCGGCAATATAGATTGGAACTTTTCCATTAATTGGCCTTGCGTCTAAAAAAGCATTTCTGAAATGAAAAAACTCGCCATCAAAATCGAAAGGCTCCTTGCTTTTCCAGAGCCTTCTTATGAGTTTTATTGACTCAACCATGCGTGAAAGTGGTTTGTTCCACTTTATACCATAAGGGTCTAGGTTCATCGCTTCTCCAAGCCCAAGGCCGAGTATAAATCTTCCATCCGTGAGGTGGTCGAGAGTAGCAAGACGCTGGGCAAACACCGCAGGATGAAGTTTATGTGAATCCGAAATAGAACCCATGAATATTTTCTTTGTAATAATTCCTGCTGCACCAATCGTTGATAAAACGTCAAACGCTCTGGGCTTCGACGTAAAGACCATGTGGTCTCCAGCCCAGAAGCTATCAAATCCGGAATCCTCAGCCCGCTTTATAAAATCCAAAAGCCTTCTTGGTTCTTCTCCTGCCGGCGCAACAATCCCAAATTTAATATTTCCCATGATTGAGTGTAGATTTTACACTCCTTTTAGTTTGGGACAAACTGAAGACATCACAACTTAAATGGAGAAATTTTTAATTGGGAAGATAAATCTGATAAGCTTGACGGTTAAAACTGCTCTATACATCTAAGATTGAACTAAAACATTAAATGCAGCAATTATACAATTTCCTAAGGAAAAGTTTTTAAAATGCCAACGGAATGTCATTCCCGCATTCTACCCACTTAATGCATGTGGGTACAAGCTTTAGCGGGAATCCAGTATTTAAGTCGTCTGTAGATACCCGATAATGACAATCGGGTATGACAAACCATCAAATACTCCTAAAGTGAGTAAACAAAATTTGAACACTTAATAGATGGAAATGGTATTACTTCCTTCTAGCTTTAGCCGGCTTTACTTGCTTGCTATTCTTCATAGACTCATAAATACTTAGAATTTCTTGATAGCTTAACCCCGTTCTATCTGAAAGCCTTAGTAAATCCACCTCTGTTATTTCTCCCCCTGGGTTTCGGAAAGCAGATGGTCTTCTTACTCTATGAAGATAGCGAGTTCTTTTCTTCACTCTTTGACGAGCCATTTCATTCACCCCTTGCATCATCTCTCCAAGAATAGCCCGTTTATATCTGAACGGTAATGATTACCATATAGCATAATAATACAGTTGTCAAGGGCTATTTTTCAGCATCTTACACATCCCAAGTGGAAAGACGAAGTTATCAAAAGCGATTAATGATGAATTTAGTCACTTTTTTCTGACAGGCAAGATGATTATTTTTCTTCTAATTAATAATTGTTACTATTTACAAATTATCTCTAACAAATATAATAACTTCTAGAATCACAACTAAATTAAGGAGGCACAGGAACATGGCTAAAGAAAAGCGACACATGAAGGGAAAAGTAAAGCCAGGAGACGTCACTCAACGTGTAGGAGTGGAGCAGATTGAAGCCCGTGGTGTAAATGTCAAACAATTGCGTGAGAAATTAATTGACGCTGCCGGCGCTGAATTTACTACATATTACTATTACACAATTCTACGTATGCACCTTGCAGGACATGAGGACTATAAAGAAATTTGCGAGGACGCCCGCCTTGAGGATCGAGCCCATTTTGAGCTTATAACCCCAAGAATTTATGAACTTGGTGGTGGGCTTCCAAAAGATATTCGAGAATTTGCAGATAGAGCTTCATGCCTAGATGCATACCTGCCCGAAAACCCAACTGCTGCAAGCATACTACAAGTGCTCCTTGAGGCTGAAAGATGCGCAATCAGAACATGGAATGAAATCTGTGACCTTACGTTTGGAAAAGACCCGCGCACATACGATATGGCTTCGCGAATCCTTCAGGAAGAGACCGAGCATGAGGCTTGGTTCATAGAACTTCTAAGCAAAGAGCGAGATGGAGAGATTCGCCCATCCGGGCACTTCAGGCGCGGAGAACCCGGCGAGGCTCCATATAGCAAGAACCGTTCATTCTACAACCCTTAATGATATTTTGAGGGTTTAATTGAGTGAAGACCTATGAAGTAAAACTAATTACGCCTGAGGGTGAAGTCCGCCTCGAAGTTGGAGAGGAGGAATACATCTTAGATGCTGCCTTTGAGGCGGGCTACAACCTTCCCTCTATGTGTTTACAAGGATTTTGTCTTACATGCGCCTCAAGGCTTCTTGATGGAGATATAGATCAGTCCGATGCTATCCGATATTATCCCGAGGACAAAAAGGCAGGATTTGTTTTAATCTGTAGCGCTAAACCCCGCTCTAATCTATGTATAAAGACACACCAAAAAATAGAGATGCAGCACCACCGTGATGAATTTGGTTTGCCGTACCCCCGTGGGTAGGTCTTTGCTTTTTCAGTCGCTACTTTTTTATACCTTTTCGAATTATTAAGTGATCAAATATAGTACCCGCTCCTTTTATAATCACTTGCACACGTCCTTCGACAAGCCTGTGCTGAGTTTATCGAAGGGATGAGCGGAAAGCTTCCCGCTGGAATTCGTGTTTTTTGATGCATTCAAAGTAGCGGAGACACTTAAGTCTCCTCATAAAGTTTGGAAGGCTTTAGCCTTTCGCTAAAGTAGAAAAGGAGATAAAATTAAAACCCTAGGATTCCAGTAAAAGTATATTTTTACTATTTCGTTGTCTCATCTGCTACCATGGGCAACATGCAATCCGCATTCCTTTTGCGGATCGTTTTCCCACCACCACCGACCTGCCCTAAGATCCTCTCCTGGTTTTATAGCGCGTGTACATGGTTCACATCCAATGCTCGGATAACCTTTATCATGTAATTTATTATAAGGAATATTGTTTTTCTTGATATAGTCCAAAACCTGTTCCCATTTCCAGTCAATTATGGGATTTACCTTCAAAATATCACCATGCTGGTCATCAAGCTCAAATTTGTCTGCTCCTGCCCTATTCTGGGTTTGATCATTTCTTATACCAGTTATCCATCCGTTTAACGTTTCCAACATCCTATTTAATGGGTGGACTTTTCTTACCCCACAACAAAGCTTTCTGTTATCAATGCTTTTATAAAATAGGTTCATACCATGGATTCTAACCATATTTTCAACTTCATCCTGGTTTGGGAACATGACCTCGATATTGATATTGTATTTGTTCCTTATTTCATCCATAACATCATATGTCTCCTGGTTGAGTCTTCCTGTATCCAACGTAAAAACCCTAGCCTCAGGATTTATCCCCATCATCATGTCTATAACAACTACATCCTCCGCCCCAAAACTTGAGGCTAATGCAACATTTGGATGAAGATTGTTAATTGTCCAATGGAGAGCCTCTTCAGGGCTTTTGGTTCTGAATTCTTGGTTAAGTCTGTTTATATCTTCGATATTCATTGTAGTCTCCTTTTAATTTGTGAATCGTGGTTCGATTCACAATACACACGATCCACGAAACCCGAGCCACGATTCACGATTGACGCTCATTCTGATACGCCTTCATTAAAATACTCCCTACCTCCGGCCTTGTAAACTCATGAGGCAGGTCTTTCTTACTTTTAAGTAACTCTCTTACCTTAGTTCCGCTTAAATGAACATGAAAATCAGATGGGTGCGGACATGTTTTAGTGGTAACCATTGAAGCGCATCGTTTGCAGTAAAAAGCATGGTCAAAAAAGAGCGGCGTAATCCCTATCTCCTCAGGCTTAAACTCATCGAAAATCTTATGCGCATCGTAAGTGCCGTAATAATTCCCTACACCTGCATGGTCGCGCCCAACAATGAAATGAGTGCAACCATAATTTTTTCTAACAAGTGCGTGAAAAATTGCCTCCCTTGGGCCTGCATACCTCATTGCAGCCGGAAGGACGGAAAGTAAAACCCTGTCTTTAGGATAGTAGTTTTCGATCAGTGCCTCGTAGCATTCCATTCTTACATAGGCAGGAACATCGTCGCTTTTCGTCTCACCCACTATGGGGTGAATTAAAAGCCCATCCGCCATTTCAAGGGCGCATTTTTGAAGATACTCATGGGCTCTATGGATTGGATTCCTCGTTTGAAATGCAACTATCCTGTCCCACCCTTTCTCACTAAATATTCTTCTAGTTTGCGCTGGGTTCAATCTGTATTTAGGAAACTCAACATATGGAGGATTATTAATCAGGCGTATCTTTCCGCCAAGAAGCACATCTCCCTGAGAATATATGACGCTGACTCCAGGATGCGCCCCATCCGTTGTTCTATACACCTCTTTTGCTTCTTTCTGCTTATCATAGGAGAACCTTTCTTCAAGGTGTAAGATGGCAAGTGGGTTTTGAGACTCGTCAATAAGTGGTATGTCTTCACCTTCCTTTAGATCCGCCGCTTCTTCTTTTGATACAGAAAGCGTGAGAGGAATACTCCAGACAAGTCCATTTTTGAGCTTCATATTCTCGACTACGCTTTCATAATCCTCTTTTCCCATAAAGCCTTCGTTTGGGCTAAAAGCACCAACTGAAATGAGTTCTAAGTCTGATAAAATTCGTGAAGAGACTAAAATGCTTTTTAGACTCTTGGCCCTTTCTAACGCTTCTTCTCTTTCTTTCCCTTCGAGGATCCTATTTACAAGCCTACCCCCGTGAGGGTTAATTGAACCTTCCATCTTTTGAATTTCACCTCAAGAAATTAGAAGTTTTTACCTAGCATCGCTGCGACGCCGTACTTGAAATAAAGAGAGGACATAAAATAGCTAGCAGCTACGGCGAAAAAGGGAACTAAAAACCAAAAAAATGCAATTCTTAATACATGACTATTTCTCGCTGTTGCGGTAAATCCTTGATTTGCACACGAGAATCCTATGATACCAGAGGTGACGATTTCCGCAAGTGAAACTGGTATCCCAAAAACCGAGGCAATTATAATAATAGTCGCACTGACAAATTCAACCGACACTGCTCTTAAAATACAGATATCTGTTATCTGCTTTCCCACCGTCTCTAAGACCCTTCCGCCAAGCAGCATTGCGCCAATTCCCATTCCCAAACCGGCCAAGATAGCACCAAAAGATGGACCTATGAGACCTATTCCGACTAGTGGACCAACTGAATTCGCAGCATTATTAGCGCCAGCAGAAAAAGCCACGTAGCAACCTGATATGGTGATGAAAAAACCAAGGATTCTTCTTATACCATCTTCTGAGTAACGGTTTGTAAGAAACCTAAGGGTTCTAAAATAGAGATACCTTCCTACAAGATAATTAAAAAACCATGCGACAAAAGGAGTGACTACCCACCAAATTACAATTTCAAAAAATTTCTTGTAATTTAAACCACTAGAGTATAAACCTACACCCGCAATCGCACAAACAATAGCATGTGTTGTTGCAACAGGTACTCGAACTAAGTTTGCCCAAGAGATAAAAAATATAGCGATTATGAGAATTATCAAAACAAAACCCAAGTGTGAGGAAAGCACAGATTCAGGAACAAGACCCTTGCCCATAGTTTTGATCACAGGCGCTCCAGCCACAAGTGATCCAATTAATGCAAATATCGCAATGAGTATTATTGCTTCTCTCTTAGATCTTGCCCCCGCTCCGTAGGCAGTAGCCATTGACGCCGCTGAGTTATTAGCCCCGATATTTAGAGCAAGAAAAGTAGACAATACTATTGCTATTGGAAGAACAATATCCACCTCAAAGCCTCCCTAGCTTAAATGGAAATAGACTATACACATTAGAATTTTTATTATTAGGCAAAGAGAATGCCAAAGAGAAAATCCTTTATTATCAATAGATTAAAGCAACCTGTTATCTGTCTTATTGATTATCCCTTAATCAACCTGTATATTTCTGTAACACAAAAATAAAATGACAGGCCACGTATACCTACTGACCAAAGACCAAAAACTCATAAATGAGGTAGAAAATAGTCTACCTGAAAATGTTGAGCTTACTATAAGCGATGAAGCTAAATCTGCAAAAGGAGCGGATGCCGTTCTACTTGATGTAGATAGCGTTGGTATCAGTGCATTAAACCGATTGAAAAACGAGTCTTTTATAATAATAATTACAGCCCAGAAGGGGTCACGTTATCTTATTGAATCAATGACCTTTGGCGCGTTCGACTGCATCTTTAGACCTGTTGATCGTTCTACACTTCTTGAAACCCTTGGACGAGCCATTGGTGTAAGAGCTGAACTTGAAAGCAACCTGATTAAATTCCCCGGAGAAATAGAAGGGAGTAGCGTGACATGTGCAATCGTTGGTAACTCGCCAACGCTTCAGGAGGTATGCAAGCTTATAGGGCAAGTCGGTAGGGTTGAGGTTCCTGTCTTAATCACCGGAGAAAGTGGAACGGGAAAGGACCTAGTTGCTGAATCAATCTGGAAGGTTAGCACCAGATGGGAAAAGCCATTTGTTGTAATAAACTGTGCGGCAATTCCTGAAACACTCCTTGAAGCAGAACTCTTCGGATATGAAAAAGGGGCTTTCACTGGCGCCACTTCGTCTCGTATTGGGAAATTTGAGGAAGCTGACGGCGGAATCATATTTCTTGATGAAATTGGCGATATGTCGCTTTCTCTTCAGTCAAAGGTTCTCAGAGTACTTCAGAATGGGACTTTCTACAGGGTTGGAGATAATAAAGAAGTAAAAGTTGATATTCGCGTAATTGCCGCAACAAATAAAGACCTCGAAGAGATGGTTAGTCAAGGCAAATTCAGAGAAGACCTTTACTTCCGAATAAACGTTGTGAGAATCCACCTACCGTCACTTAGAGAAAGAAAAGAAGACACACCCCTTTTGGTAGAATGTTTCACTCGACGCTATAGCTCTCAAACCGGAAAAGACATAAAGGGAGTGAGCAAGAAATTTTTAGATAAGCTGATGGAATATGACTGGCCAGGGAATATCAGAGAACTAGAAAACACGATTAGAAAGGCTATTGTTTTTACCAAGACACCTTACCTAACTTCTTACGATTTCAACCTAAATAAACCGATCTCCCTTCAAGAAACAAAAGAAATCTCCTTTACTGAACCACTTCGAAATGTGGTACGAAGCCTACTTCGTTCAAAACGTAAGAATGGAGACATCTACAGTCAAATCCTTAAGGAAGCCGAACGAATCCTCTTAGAAGAGGCGCTAAATGCAAGCTCATGGAATCGTTCTAAAGCAGCCAGGCTTCTTGGTATAAATCGCTTGACGCTCCGAAGAAAACTCGAAGAGTATAATTTAGCCTTCCCTAAGGGCTCACCCTAACATTCTTTTTATTTATGAATATCTCTTTTATAGGTTCCCCATCCCATAGTAGCGGAGCCTCTATACCCAAAGCAAAGAGGATCGTCGGTGCTGTATCATAAATAAAAACCTTTTCTCTAATCTTATGACCCTTCATCACTCCCTTCCCAAATGCAATCCAGGGAATTGTCATATCATATAGATTTGAGCTACCATGACCTTTTCCATGCCCACCATGGTCGGCGGTGATAACGATAAAGGTGTTATCATAAATCCCTGCCTTTCGAAGTGATACAAGAATCTCTCCTATAGCTCTGTCAACATCCTCAAAGGCTTTAATATACTCCTTTGACATCCAACCCGCTTTGTGTCCTGTGAGATCAGGCTCAGGAAAGTGGATCAATACAAGCTCTGGTTTATCTGCCTTAACATAGGAAGAAAAACGAGCAATAATCTCTTGTACACTTCTAGGCGATTCCCGAGTAGATTCAAAATGGTCAACGCTTCCGGGTTTCGCAAGATACTCAAGCTTGTCTTTTCCTACAAACATAGCCGTCTTTAAGCCATGCTTCTTAGCAATACTAAACATAGTTTCAGTATCTACATAGCCCATGATCGGCGTCCATTGGTTTAGTTCCATCCCGTGCCTTTTAGAATTAAGCCCTGTAACAAGGGAGGTATGAGCTGGAATAGTTCTGCTCGGAATTACTGTTAGGGCTTCTAAGGAATTTGAACCTCCCTTCATAAGAGACTTTATATTCGGTGAATCGCTTTTAGAGATGGCATCCGGTCTTAAGCCATCAACTGTAATAACAAGCGCGTACTTTGCCTCTTGTGACCATACAAACCCAGTAAAAAATAGAAGTAGAGCGACAAGAAGTATTCTGCCAATACTTTCAAAAAGCTTATTCAAGAATAAGTCTCCATTTGAGAGTGTGAAATTTTATTCTTCGGTTTGTTTTATTAATTCTCTGTGCTTGATTCTTCTTTTTCTTTCCTTGTCCTTTCGTGATTTAATAATACGTCTAGCCTTAGCGGTCTTTTTTCTTAAGCTAAAGAAGCTGTCAAACTTTGATTTAGGCTTACTACGCTTCTTTTTCATAAAGGAATTCCATAAGATGTAGGGGTAACCGGCCGGTCACCCCTACTGAAATTTGTAATTATTCCATTATTATAACGGAGACGAAAGAAAAAATTAAAAAGGACTGGGCAACTTTAATAATTCCTAATTTCCAGTTCTATTTCGCCATCCCACTATAAGGAACTGGTCTTGTATCACCTAAGGTTTTTACAAGCGTATTAATGAATTCCTCCGCATGTTCCCAGCAGAAAAAATATGTGAGAGAGGTCCCAGCACTATTTGGGCTTGAGAGTCTAGAGAGAGAAAAGGTTTCATAGTGCCTGCTACATAAATCTTTCTTACATACTGAACATTCCTTTATCGCCTGTCTTGATCCATCACTTGTACATTGAACACCTTTTTCATCCATATGGTCACACTGGAATACCTCAACGGCCACAATTTTCATAGACATGTATTTAGTACCCCCTTAAAATCTGTATTAATAATAAGCTGCATAACACTTACTTAAGCTATGTTAGATTATGACAGAAACTTATCGCAATTTTTATTACCTATTAAACTAAATTTTATTAGGTAAGTCAAGATAAGATACTTGAATTTTTTGAATTTTTCATGAGGTTAGATCTGTAAGAAAAATTAAATTACGCCTAACAGTGCAGATGTGCAATTTGTAAATCAAAAAAATAGTAATTAGAAATTCTTGTCAGTCACTGCGCCTTCGGATGCCGATGTGACAAGCCTGGCATACTTAGCAAGAGCACCCCTGGTTTCTTTTGGTTTTGGCCTCTTCCAGGCATTTAATCTTCTTTTCATCTCTTTATCCGGAACAAGTAGGTTAATCTCACGCTTTTTAGCGTCAATCGAAATGATGTCTCCATTTTTCACAACCGCAATAACACCACCTTCGTAGGCTTCAGGGGTAATATGACCCACAACAAAACCATGGCTTCCACCTGAGAATCGTCCATCCGTGATAAGCGCCACGTCTTGACCCAAACCTTTTCCCATAACTGCTGAGGTTGGACTAAGCATTTCTCTCATACCAGGTCCCCCTTTAGGACCCTCGTAACGGATGACGATAACATGTCCCTTCTTTACCCTTCCATCCAATATGGCTTTTAAACAAGCCTCCTCGGAATCAAACACAATCGCTTTCCCCGTGAATGATAATCCCTCTTTACCTGTAATCTTTGCAACAGCGCCCCCTTTTGCTAAGTTTCCGTAGAGGATTACAATATGGCTGTCTTTTTTTATGGGATTATTAAAAGAAGCAACGATTTCCTGTCCATCCGGGTAAGGTTTTACATCCTGTAAGTTTTCTCCTACAGTCTTTCCGGTAACAGTTAGGCAATCTCCGTGGAGTAATCCCTCGTCGAGAAACATCTTCATCAGAGGTGTTAAACCACCAATCTTGCAAAACTCTGACATAAAGTATTTACCGCTTGGTTTAAGGTCAGCAAGAACAGGTATCTTTCTTCCGATCCTTGTGAAATCGTCTATGGATAGCTTAACCCCCGTTGCATGAGCCATGGCAATTAGATGTAACACGGCGTTAGTTGAACCTCCTAAGGCTATGACCACCGCAATAGCATTCTCGAATGCCTTTTTAGTCATGATATCACGGGGGCGGATATTATTTTTAATCATGTTAAGTACAGCAGCCCCAGCATTAAAACAATCCCTGTTTTTTTCAGGTGATATTGCCGCTTGAGCCGAACTATTGGGAAGACTCATCCCAAGTGCTTCAATAGCTGATGCCATAGTATTGGCTGTATACATACCTCCACAGGAACCAGGTCCAGGAATGGCACAGGATTCAATATCTTTAAGCTCGTTAGCACCTATAGCCCCATTTGCATGTGCACCGACAGCCTCAAAAACAGAAACAATATCAACCAGCTTGCCACAATAAGCGCCCGGCATTATGGTTCCCCCATAAACAAAGACTGACGGACGGTTAAGTCGAGACATAGCAATTAAGCAACCTGGCATATTCTTGTCACAACCCCCTATCGCAACGAGTCCGTCAAAACCCTCAGCCCCTGCAACTGTCTCTATAGAATCTGCAATTACTTCGCGGGATACAAGCGAATATCGCATACCCGGAGTCCCCATCGAAATCCCATCAGACACCGTTATTGTATTAAAAATAATGGATTTACCGCCTGAATTGTCCACACCATGTCCCGCCTCTAAAGCCAACTTGTCAATGTGCATGTTGCAAGGCGTAACCATGCTCCAGGTAGAAGCGATACCGATAACAGGCTTTTGAAAGTCCTCATCCTTAAATCCAACTGCTCGTAGCATGGAGCGACTCGGCGCCCGTTCAGCCCCATCAACATATATGGAAGAAAATTTTCTATAACCGTTTTTCTTTTTTACCCGATTGGAATTCATTTATTTCCTATCCCTCCCATCAAAACTCGCATACGATTTGATAATTCCCTGTAACCTGCAACAGGGTTTCCATTGTCATTGCGAACACATTCGCGGAGCCTGCAGCGGATAGGCGGGACACTCTTGTCCCGCAACAGGATGCGGGGTTTGAAAACCCCGCCTATCGATATATTCCGTGAAGCAATCCAACTCTCTTTTTGTCATTGCGAGCGTTAGCGAAGCAATCTCGCTTTTAGGCTTCGTCCCCTTCGACTTCGCTCAGGGTCCCTCGCAATGACATTCTAGTGTTGCAATGACCACCGAGACTGTCTTTTTATATTTCGACATCATTGCTGCAGGGTTTTCATTTTATATTGCACAATTATTAACTGGCTAAGTTTTAATGTCAATTGTTTCCATAGATAAATATCATGATATTTTATCCCAAGCACCCAACAAAGAAACAAGGCTTTTTTACGTAATGTCCTTGACAAGCCGTTATTGTTTTTCGTATTATTGAGCTTAGGTTTTATTTAATTAGTAATGGGATACGAAAATTTTGATTTTAGAGGAGTGGAGGAAGATGAAAGAATCTGAAATTCTAAAAAGGGTATCTATAACTTTACTTATCCTTTTATTTACCTTTCTTTTATTTACCTTCGTAGGCTCTAAGGCAAATGCAGAGAATTTTTGCGTAGGATGTCCCACAGCCACACCCGCAAACTGTAGTGTTGACATATTGAACTGTCCGGCTGGTGTTAATGGTGGTGGCGTTTGCCCTACGATTGCGACCGCTGCTGCTGCTGCTGAATTGGATCCAACGGTTACAGCAGAGACAATAAAAATAGCCCAAGGGATATACACCGGACCTGGGAGCTCAGACTCTATATCTCCTCCGTTTGGAGGGATTCTTACCTCAAAAACTATAAACATTCGAGGGGGCTTTAATAGCACGTGCTCAAGTAGGACTGTTAACGCATCAAACACGATTATAAATGCTCCTGGGGGTGACAGGGTATTTGATATTGATTCTGTAACTTCCACACTAAATGTAACCATAGATGGGGTTACCATCCAAAATGGTGCACCTGCTGCTGGAAATGCTGGGGATGGCGGAGGAATAAGAGCAAGGGCCACCGGAGTCGGAGGAAGCCTTATATTTATATCCACTAATAACACTTATGATACTAATACCACCCCTGGTGATGGTGGAGGGCTTTCTGTTGAAGCCGGTCCGGGCTCTGCAACTGCATTAATTGACAATAACACGTTTGAAAATAATTCCGCTGTAAATGGAGGGGGAGCGTCTATTGAAGCTGTGGGTGGTTCTATAGTTGCGACAGTGACAAACAACATGATCGGTTTAATGGGTTCTCCCAATACTGCTTTGGTTGGTGGAGGAGTCATTTTCTCGGCCGACGGTGGCACACTGACTGTAACAAATCAAAATAATATTATCACCTCAAACACTGCAACTGCTGGTCCTGGGGGTGGGATTCAAGCCTTTGCTGATATGAGTAACCTTAATGTAACGATTTCAGAGGATATTATCTCAGGTAATGGTGCTGATACCACTGGTGGGGGGATTTCTATTGAGAACAATACTGGCTCTACCACTACTGCGATACTTGAAAAGAACATAATCAACAACAATATAGCAGACCTCTCAGGAGGTGGAATTAATTTCTTTGGCTCTGGCACAATAAACGCAACTCAGGTATCAAACAACATGATTTTTAAAAACCAAGCTCAAGGTGCTAGTCCTAATGGCGGTGGAGGGGTTGCTGCAGGTGGCTCGGGAAACAAGACACTAAAATTTGTAAATAACACTATAGCAGATAACCAGGCAACGGGATCTATGGCTACAGGAGGTGGAATACTGGCTAGTGCCTCCAGCGGAACGATTAACTGGACTCTTCCAAACGATATAATCGACGGTAACAGTAGCCCAGCCGCAGGAGAGCAGATTGACATTTCTGGTGCTGGTACAACAACTGTCACAGTTCGTGCCTCAGTAGTCCAACAGGGGGTGGGCGACCTTGACCCGGCAGATATAGGTATGGGGGCAGACAAGATTAATCTAATAGGAACAATACCGGACGACCCGGATTTTGTGGATCCTGATAGTAACGACTACCACCTTGATTCATCTTCTCCTGCTATAGATGCTGGGGCTAATGCTGCAGACCCAGGGGAGGCAACAATACCTACAGATGATTTTGAGAATGACCCGAGGCCAAATAACGCTGGTGATCCTAACGACATAGGCGCCGATGAGTTTACCCCTACACCAACTCCTACTCCTACCCCAACACCTACTCCAA
>Ga0209520_10000667_pt1 | contig 19185 bp, 16 predicted proteins | sample Rifsed16ft1_FD_184009 | JGI IMG/M metagenome (GOLD analysis project Ga0209520, IMG submission 184009) | Soil microbial communities from Rifle, Colorado, USA - sediment 16ft 1 (version 2) | ecosystem: Environmental > Terrestrial > Deep subsurface > Rock core/Sediment | place: Rifle, Colorado...
GCGCGATATCGAGGGCGAGAAGCACGGCGGGGAGACAACGGATGCTGCCGGTCATACCTGCCTCCTGCGGAAGGCGAACGGCCCATGGGCAAAGGCACGCGAATGTAGTGCCGGAGACCAACCCCTTCAACCGGAGCGCCGTGGCAGCGATGTTTGAGACGTGCAACCCCAGCTGGTGACCGATCCGGCCGCGCTCCGGGAGCTGGCCGCGCGGTTGGCGCGGGCCCCCCGGATCGCGCTGGACACCGAGGCGGCGTCGTTTCACCGCTACGCCGACCGAGTCTACCTGGTGCAGGTGAGCTCGGATCAGGAAACCGCGTTGATCGATCCGCTCGCCCTGCCCGATCTCTCACCCCTCGGGGACCTGCTCGCCAGCGAGAGCATCGAGGTGGTGTTTCACGACGCGGATTACGATCTCCGGGTTCTGGACCGCGACTACGGCTTTCGCGCCCGGCGGGTGTTCGACACGCGGATCTCGGCACAGCTGTTGGGCGAGCCGGCGGTGGGACTCGCAGCCCTGTTGGAGAAGCACTTCGGTGTGGTCCTGGACAAGAAACTCCAACGCGCGGATTGGTCCACTCGCCCCCTCACGCCGGAGATGATCGCCTACGCCGCCGCGGATACCAGGTACCTCACCAAGCTCCGGGACCAGATGGCAGACCAGCTGACGGCCGCAGGCCGGACGGCCTGGGCGGAAGAAGAATTCCGGCACCTGGAAGACGTGCGCTGGACCGCCTCGCAGACCGAAGACAGCTGGATGCGGCTCAAGGGCGCCAAGGTTCTGCCTCGCCGGTCGCAGGCGGTGCTGCGGTCGCTGCATCAATGGCGGGAGCAAACCGCTCGGGCGTTGGATCGCGCGCCCTTCCGAGTGGCCCAGAACGAGGCGCTCCTGGCGATCGCCCGAGCGGCCCCCCGCGATCAGCGGGAGCTGCTCGCCGTACGCGGGCTGCCGCCGTCGGTCGGCCGTCGCTACGGAGCCCAGCTCCTGGCGGCTGTTGAGATGGGGCTAGACGACCCCCTCGATACCCTGCCGGTGCCCACCCGCGGCTCTCGTGCGAGACCGGACGCGGCCGAGGAGGCTCGGTTCGAGCGCCTCAAGGCGCTGCGGAATCAACGCGCCGCCGAGCTGGGGTTGGAACCTGGGGTCCTGTGCCCGAACGGGGGGTTACAGGCCGTGGCGCGGGTCGCGCCGGCGACGGCCGCAGACCTCGAAGGCATCGTGGACTTGAGAAGGTGGCAGATAGCGGCGCTGGGCCCGGCCGCCATGCTCCAGGCCGTGGCCGAACGCGCGGCGGCTCAGTAGCCGAGGAAGCTCCGTACCTTGGGGTCGATGCGCTCCGGCGTCCAGTAGGGCTCCCACACCAGCTCGACGTTGACGTCGGTGACGCCGTCCATGGCGCGGATCACCCGATCCACATCGCCCAGCATCTCCGGCCCCGACGGGCACCCCGGTGAGGTGAGCGTCATCTTGACGTCCACATCGCCCTCGTCGCTGATCTCCACGTCATAGATCAGGCCGAGGTCGATCACGCTCAGGTTGATCTCGGGATCTTTGACCTGGCGAAGGACTTTGCGAACGGCCTCGGCGGTCGGTAGCGCCATAGGTTCAACCTACAGCCGTCGTGCCCTCGTGCCAACGGCGCGGGCTGGGGGCCTCCCCGGCCCGCAAGGGCTAGTCCGACACGGGACCCCAGGTTCGGGCAACCCGTGCGTATACCCGCTCGGCCAGGGGCATCATGCCCGGGATGGCCAATACACCCCGCGCGAGCCAACCGCCTGGCAGGTACGCGAGGACCTCGCGCGCAGCCCCGGCCCCAGCGAACACCGCGCCGTCCGGCCGGACCAGGTGCGCGGCCCGCTCCAACTCTTCCCGGGGTCGCCGCGCCAGCGCCGGCGCCGTAGGGTCCTGGAGCGGGAGCAGCCGGATGCGATCGTGGCGGTCCCAGCGCTTGAGGCGGCGCACCCAGCGCCGGCAGAAACCACAGCTGGCATCGTAGATCAGGACGGGAGCGGGCGGGGACCGCTCCACGGTCAACAACGCGGGGGTGGACCCGCCTGGCGCCGCGGCGGTGGCGAAAGGGCCGCCAGCAGCTCGACCGCGCCGTCCGCCACTCGCCCCCGGATGGCCTTCAGCTCCGTGATGGAACGGCGGGCACGAGGTGCGTACACCCGGTTCGTCAGGATGATCACAAAAAGATCCCGCTCGGGATCAATCCAGAGCGACGTTCCGGTAAACCCGGTATGACCGTACGTCGCCGCGGACATCCGCGTGCCCGCATTGTCCGCCGTGGTGGTGTCGCGCATCTCCCAGCCCAGCCCCCGCCCCTGAGCGGCGGCTCGGGTGAACTCCACCACCGTCGCTTCGCGGAACAGCGATGCGCAGGTGGAGGTCCGGCCGCCGCGAAGCAGGATCTGCGCGTAGCGCGCCAGGTCGTTGCCGGTGCTGAAGAGACCGGCGTGTCCGGCGACCCCACCCAGGCGATCGGCGTGTTGATCGTGCACCCGGCCCGCCACCGGCGTCCCGCGCCACACGCCAACCGGCGCCGTACGGCGCCACGCCGCCCGTGGTGGCGCGAAGCCAGTCTCCGTCATGCCCCCGGGAACGAAGACCCGCTCGCCCACGAAGGCATCCAACCTCTCGCCCGACACCGCCTCGACGATCCACCCCAGCAGCATGCCGTTGAGGTCGCTATACTCGACCCGACGTGCCGGCGGCCGGCGTAGGGGTTCTTCCATGACCAGCCGGCGAAGGGTGACGGCATCCTTCGCCTCACGGTAAAACGGGCGGTACGACGGCAGGCCGGACGTGTGGGCCAGCAGGTGACGCACGGTGACCCGCTCCTTGCCGGGGCCCTGGAAGTCCGCCAGATAGTCCTGCACCGGGCGGTCGAGCCGCACCCCGCCCGCGTCCACCAGCAGCATGACGGCGGCTGTGGTCGCGACCACCTTGGTCAGGGAGGCCAGATCGTAGAGCGTGCTGTCCGGCCGCGGCACGGCGCCATTGGCCGACCAGGTCAGGTGCCCGTAGCCTTGAGCCAGGAGGATCGTGTCGCGGCGGCCCACCACGACCACGGCGCCGGGAAACACGCCGCGTGCAATGCCGTCCCGAACGGCACGATCGATGGACGGCGCCGTCGCGGCGGTCTGCAACCCCAGTGCCAGGAAAGGCCACAGCATGAAAGGCATTGTACCCGCCCCAGGGCGCCCATGAAAGGCATAGGTTGGCCTGCAGCGCTCGCGGTGGGGGCGATGCTCGCGGCGTGCCTGGGCCCGCCCCCACGGACGGGGCCGCCACCGATGGCCGGCCGGGGGTCGGTCATCGACACCCTGCCTATCCGGGCGCACACCTCCTTCCTGGCCAGCGACCTCCTGGCTGGCCGGGGAACCGGGGCGCCGGGCGCGGACCTGGCCGCAGCCTACATCGCGGCCCAGTGCCGCGGGCTGGGACTCCGGCCCCTGGGAAACGACTTCGTGCAGGCGGTGCCGCTGGTCGAGGCTGTGGTGGACAGCGCGGCGCTCCTGGTGCGAACCGCCGATGGGGAGCGCCGTTACGAGTATCCCCGTGACTTCCTTCCCGATTTCGGCGGCGAACGCGGCCTGGCCGGCTTCGCGGGCCCCGCGGTGTACGGCGGCAGCCCGATCGCCTTGAACGGGTTGCCGGACGTCCGGGGGGTGGTGGTGGTGACGGCGGCGCCCTTGGGAGAACGAACGCTGCTGGATTCCCTCTCGCGCCGCGGGGCTGCGGGGCTGCTGCAGATCGTGCCCGGCTCGACAGTCTTCGGCCTCTACCGGACCAGCCGCGGCGCTTCGCGGATGGCGGTCGCCGAAGCCGGCGTGCAGACCTCGCTGCTTCCCACCCTCCCCTGGATCCTCGGCGCGCCGCACCTGGCCCGCGACCTCGATCTCGCCACGCTTCCGCTCAAGGCCGACCTTGCCGTCCAGCTCCACCTGACCCGGCGGCCGGTCGCGGGGCAGAATGTCGCCTGCTTGCTCCCGGGTAGCGCCGCCGGCGCGCGGGATACGGCCATCGTGTTCACCGCGCACTACGATCACCTGGGCGTCGCCGCGCCGGATGAGCGGGGGGACTCGATCTATAACGGCTTCTCGGACAACGCGGCCGGAGTGGGCATGCTGCTAGCCATTGCCCAGGCGATGGGCCGGGGGCCCGGCGAGCCGATGCGGCACTCCGTGATCTTTCTCTTCCCCACCGCCGAGGAGCGGGGCCTCCTGGGGTCAGACTACTACGCCGCCCGGCCGCTCTGGCCGCTCGAGCGGACGGTCGGCGTGATCAACCTCGACGCCGGCGCGCCGCCGGCGCCGCCCACCAGCTGGCGCATCGCGGGCGGGGACCGCTCGCCGCTGGGCACGCTGGCCATGGACGTGGCGCTGGCCCATGGCTGGAGCGCCACCACGTCACCGGCCACGCCCAACTCGGATTACTATCCCTTCGTCCGCTCCGGGGTACCGGCCATCTTCATCGTACCGGGTCCCGGACCGTATGAGGGCTTAACCAGCGACAGCTCGGTCAGGTTGCAGCGGGCGTGGAATCGTTATCACCAGGCGGGCGACGCGTGGGCGCCGGATTTTCCGTTCAGGGGCCTGCAGCGTTACGCGGAGTACGCGTATCTCGTGGCCCGCGCGCTTGACCGAGGCGGAGAGCCCGAGAGAGAGCGGCCCATTCGGCGTAATGACAGGCGATCGGAGACGAAGACGGGCGATCAGAATTCGCCCGTGTTCGCCGCCGTTTCTCAGCTAGGGCAGCCGGAGTGACCCGGGAGGCAGCGCGTAGAGCACCTGCGCCGTCTGCCGGTCCCGCAGCGTGAGATCGTGGACCTCGGTGGACGCGTACATCACGTCGCGCGGGTCATCCGAATGGCCCAGCCCGAGCAGGTGTCCGATCTCGTGGAGCGCCACCGTCTGCACGGCGTCGGCGCTCAACGGATGGCCCCGGAAGGCATGGGTGGCGAGCGTGAGCGTGGCGCGCACCACCCAGCCCTGGCGGTCCCAGATGATGTCCGCCTGGCCCGCGCGCTCGAACGGGAACGCGTCCACCCACCGGACCTGGACGTCCAGGTTTGCCGAATCCCGCACCACCTGGAATGAAACCGGGATGCCGCCGACCCGCTCCCAGCGCGCGAAGGCGTTTTCGACCGCCTGGCCCATCGCCACGGTGTAGCCGGGGAGGGCTGGCTCCGGCAGGTGGACCCGGATGGGCCGGACGACCCGTTCCGGCCAGCGGCGGACCATCGAGTCGCTTTCGAGCAGCATCACCGGCAGATAGGTATCCCGCGAGGCGATCGCGTGGAGCAGGCGGGTGCGCGCCGCCCGAAGCGAATCCTTGAGGACCGCGACCGCGGCCGCGGTGGCCGTGGTCTCCGGAAGCGCTGCCGGTTCGCCGGCCACCCGCTGTCTGGAAGCTGCCGAGCGGCCGAGCCAGAAGGCTCCAAGCCAGGCCAGCAGCAAAAGGGAGAGAAACCAGACCCGCCGCACGGCCGGAATATGTGCTCGGAAACCCTCTCCTGCCAGCGGTTTACCTGGCATCGAGGAGTGCGGTCTCCTATCATTCAGCGCCCATGACCGCCCTGGCCGCCCGCACCATTGTCCGATTCCGACTCCTGGTCATCGCCGGGTGGGTGGCGATGGCGGCTCTGGCGGTTCCCCGCGCCGCCCGGGTCGCCGAGGTGCTCTCCGTCGAAGTTGGGTCGCTCAAGACCGAGTCGGAGCGCGCCTACCGGTTGGTTCGAGAGGCGTTTCCGCGGCCCATCGCGCAATTCTTCGCCATCACCATCCAGGGCCCCATGCCGATCGACAGCGCGCCGTTCCGCGCGTTGCTCGACTCGCTCACTTCGGCCATCCGCCGCGAACCGGTGATCGCGCGGGTGGTCTCCTATCACGACGCGCGCGACCCCTCGTTGGTGAGCCGGGATCGTCGCACCACGTTTTTCATCGCCGCGCTCGGCAGCGAGGAGTCCAAGACCGCCACCACCCACGCCCCGGTCGTCCGGCGGGCGGTCGAGGCGGCCGTGGCCCGGCTGCCGCAGGCGCGCGACTTCGAGATTCACGTCACCGGGGCGCCGGCTCTCGACTACGATGTGCGCATCGTGAGCCTCGCGGACACCCGGCGGGGAGAGCAGCGGTCGGTGCCGCTCGCGGCCGTGGTGCTGGTCCTGGCTTTTGGGGCGCTGGTGGCCGCCCTGCTCCCCCTGGTCGTCGGCGTGATCGCCATCACCTGCTCGTTTGCCCTGGTGTACGTGGCCGCGGCGATCCATCCCATGTCGGTCTTCGTGCTGAACATCGTGTCCATGATCGGGCTGGGCGTGGGCATCGACTACTCCCTGTTGATGGTCACCCGCTTCCGCGAGGAGCTGAACCGGGGGCTGGGCGCGCGGGACGCGGCGATCCGCACCATGGTCACGGCGGGGCGGGCCGTGGTCACCAGCGGGCTCACGGTGGTCGTCGGGTTTGCGGCCCTGTTCATCATCCCGGTGCCGGAGACCCGGTCCATTGCCCTGGGAGGGCTCCTGGTCGTGGCGGTGGCGGTGTTGTTGTCGGTGACGCTGCTGCCCGCCGGGCTGGCGGTCCTGGGCCGGGCGATTGACGGACCGCAATGGCTCGCCCGTCTGCTGGCGTGGTACCACCATCCGCTGTTCTGGGAGGCCTGGGCCCGGTGGCTCGGGTACCATCCGATTCGCGCCCTGGCCATCGGGGGCGTGGTCGCGGCCGCCATCACGTGGCCGCTCGCCAAGATCCGAATCGGGCTGCCCAGCACCGGCTGGTTCCCCTCAGGCACGGACGCCGAGCAGGGGGCCCGGGCGCTGGAGGCGATCGGCTCGCGGGGCGTGATCGAGCCCCTTCGCGTCGTGCTCCAGGCGCCACCGGGCCACCGCATCGTCGGTTCGCGCTACGTCCGCGGCCTCGCGCGGCTCTCCGACTCCATCCAGAGCGATCCTCGGGTGTCCCGTATCCGCAGCGTGGTGGATCTCGAGCCCGGCGTCTCGTCGCTGCAATACGCCTTCCTGTACAGCGACCCCGCACGGGCTCGGACGAAGTACGGCGATTTCCTTTCGGCCTACCTCTCAGAGGACGATCGCACCACGCTCATGGACGTGGTGCTTACCGACACGACCTCGCTCACGGACGCGATGGACGTCGTTCGGCGGATCCGGGCGGTGGCGAACGGCGTGCGCGGGCTCGACTCGGTTCAGGTGTCCGTGGGCGGCTTCGTGGCCTCCGGCGTGGACTTGCAGGATGACCTGCTGGGGCGATTCCCCCTGCTCATTGGCCTGGTCCTGGTCACCACCGCGGTCATGCTCGGGCTGGCCTACCGGTCCGTCCTGGTGCCGATCAAGGCGGTGGCCATGAACTGCCTCTCGGTGGCCGGTGCCTTCGGGTTGATCGTGCTGGTGTTCCAGCGCGGCGTGGGCGGGCACCTCTTCGGACTCCGCGGGCCCACCGAGGCGATCTATGTGGTGGTCCCCGTGCTGGTCTTCGCGGTGGTATTCGGCCTGAGCATGGACTACGGCGTGTTCCTGATGTCGCGTATCAAGGAGGCGTTCGACCGCACCGGCCGCAACGACCAGGCGACGATGGAGGGCCTGAGCGCCACCGCCTCCACCATCACCAGCGCGGCGGCGATCATGATCATCGTGTTCGGGACGTTCAGCTTCGCCCGCATGCTGGTGGTCCAGTTGATCGGTTTTGGCCTGGCGGTGGCGGTATTCCTGGACGCGACCCTGATCCGCATGGTGCTGACGCCGGCCATCATGCACATCGCCGGCCGGTGGAATTGGTGGCCGGGGGCCAAACCGGACGGGGCGCCGCGGCCGACCGCGCCGCGGCCGCGTCAGGACGAGCCGGGCGACGCCTCCGCGGGCAGCGCCAGCTCGACCGCCAGCGCCAGGTAACGTCCTCTGAGATCCCAGTGCCAGGCTTCCACCCGGGTCCCGTGACGCGGATGCTTTAGCGGCTTGTGCTGGAGCCACGCCGGGTCGAGCCCCAGCCGGCGCCCGGCCCGGAGCAGCGAGTCCCGATCCGACGAGACTAGATGCGCCATGCGCTCACCCCGGAGGACGAAGGGGTGGAGCCATAACCCCCCATCCAGGGCGTGGGTCATCCCTTCCCGGCGCCGGGCGAACAGGCACCACATCACCTCAGCTACAGTGAATCTCCCCGGGTCGGGTCGCGGTCCCCACGGGGGCGGCGCCGCGGAGAAACAGGAAACATCTGGCCGGCGTCTCGGCGTGCGACCCGCTGGCCGACCACCCGTTTTGGGTCGCCTCATGCACAGCGATACGCACTCCCGGACTCGGCCGAAACCCGGTCACCTGCAGGTCGAGCGGATCGGCGGCGTAAACCCGGCGGTCATAAAAGTACGACTCCTGGGCCGCCGCCAGCCTCCGAAGGTCGGACCGAAGCGCGGTCTGCGCCGAGCGCCGCCGGGCTGCCGTGAGCTCGGGTACCCCGACGGCGAGCAGCAGCGCCACGGCGACCAGGAGCAGCAGGGCGTCCACGAGTACCAAGCCTCTTTTTCTGCCGCGTCTGCCGCTATCGCTTAGCATCCAGCCAGTTCTCCCCCACGCCGATGTCCACCACCAGCGGAACGCTGAGCTCCGCCGCACCTTCCATCTCGCGCCGCACCACCCGCGCCACCGCGTCCACCTCGGCGGCGGGCGCCTCGAGCACCAGCTCATCGTGCACCTGCAGGAGCATCGCGCCCTGTGAGCCGGTGGCGACCAGAGCACGGTGCAGCCGGATCATGGCGATCTTGATGAGATCGGCCGCGGACCCCTGGAGCGGCGAGTTCATCGCGGTCCGTTCGCCGAACGCCCGCACGTTGTAATTGGGGTCCTTCAACTCGGGGATGTATCGCCTCCGCCCGAACAGGGTTTCCACGAATCCTACCCGGCGGGCCCGCTCGATGGTCTGATCCAAGAAGCGGCGCACCCCGGCGAAGCGCTCGAAGTACAGCCTGATGAAGTCCTTGGCTTCGTCCTGCGAGATCCCGAGCTGGCGGCTCAACGCGAACGGACCCTGTCCGTAGATGGTGGCGAAGTTGATGGTCTTGGCGCGCGAGCGCATCTCAGCGGTCACGCCGTCCACGGTCACGCCGAAGATGATCGCGGCCGTCTCGCGGTGAATATCGCCCCCTCGCCGAAAAGCCTCAATGAAGGCGGGATCTTCCGAGAGATGCGCCAGCAACCGGAGCTCGATCTGCGAGTAGTCGGCCACGATCAGCTGGCACCCGGGGCCGGGCACGAAACACCGCCGGATCAGCTCGCCGTGTGGTGTGCGCACCGGGATGTTCTGCAGGTTGGGCTCGAAGGACGACAGGCGGCCGGTGGCGGCACCCGCCTGGTCGAAGCTGGTATGGATCCGGCCCGAGGCCGGGCGGACCCTCGCCGGGAGCACGTCTGCGTAGGTGGACTTGAGCTTGCTCAGCTTCCGGTACTCCAGCAGCAGCTTCGGCACCGGCGACAATTCCATGCCCGCCAATTCCACCAGCACGTCTTCGTCCGTGGAGGGGCCGGTCTTGGTCTTCTTGAGGATCGGCAGCTGGAGCTTCTCGAACAGCACGTGTCGGAGCTGCGGTGTACTGTTGAGGTTGAAATCCGTGCCCGCTTCGGCAAGAATGGCGCGCTCCAGCCGCTCCAGCTCCTGGCCGAACTGCCGGGACAGCTCGCGCAATCGTTCCACGTCCACCGCGATACCGCGCCACTCCAGGTCCACCAGCACGGGGACCAGGGGCAACTCGATCTCCTGGAGCAATGGTTCGAGGGCGAGCTGGGTCAACGGCGGCCGGAAGTGCCGCCGCAGGCGCAGGATAGCGTCCGCGGCCGCACCCCACTCGCGCGCCGCGTCGGCCGCTGCCAGCTCCCACGGGGGCAGCTCCCGCTTCCCCCTGCCGGGCCCGCCGCCGCCGTCGCGCAGCTTGAGATGCAGGTGTTCCGCCGCCAGCGCCTCCAGCCCGTGGGACCGGCGTCCCGGATCCAGCACGAAGCTGGCCAGCATCACGTCGAAGGGAATCCCGCCGAGTTCCACGCCCGCCCGGCGCAACGCGAGCCAATCGCTCTTGATCTGGTGGCCCGCCTTGGGCACCTTCGGGTCGGTCAGCAGCTCCCGTACCGGCGCCATCGCCGGATCGGCGAGTGGCGGGAGATCGCGCGCGGGTTGAGGGGACACCAGGTCGGCCACCCCTCCATGCCTCAGGGGCAGATACCAGGCCTCCCCCTCGCGCCCGGCCAGCGCCAACCCCACAAGCTCGCCTGAAAGCGGATCGGCCCCCCGAAACAGCGTTCGGACGGCCACCACCTCGGCGGATCGCCACGCGGCCACCAGATCGGGCAGCTGCCCCACGTCGGTGACCAGGCGATGCGCGACCTCCGCAACCGCGGCCCCTGGCAGGTCGAGCCGTTGCAGCAGCTCGTGGAACTCGAGCTCCGTCAGCAACCGTCGCAGGCGGGGAGCGTCGGGCGGGGTCACCCGAAGCGCGTCGAGGTCCAGCGTCACGGGCACGTCACGGCGCACCGTGACCAGCTCGCGGCTGAGACGGGCACTGTCCCCCGCCGCCAACAGCGCTTCCCGCGCGCGCTTCCCGGTCAGGTCCCCGGCGTGCGCCAGGATGCTCTCGAGGTCACCATACTGCTCGATCAGCTGCCGCGCCGTCTTGTCGCCGATGCCCTTGACCCCGGGGATGTTGTCGGAGGTGTCGCCCACCAGAGCCAGGTAATCCACTACCCGCTCCGGAGGCACGCCCAGCCGTTCGGCGGCGTTGGACGGATCCACCCATTGTTCTTCAACGGCGGCCCGGCCGCCGCGCCCGGGGTTGAGCAGCGAGATCCCCGGACCCACGAGCTGATACAGGTCTTTGTCCCCCGACACGATCACCGCCGGCAGGCCCCGGCGGGCGGCCTCGCTGGCGAGGGTCGCGATGACGTCGTCAGCCTCGTATCCCTCCTGGGCGATCACCGGCACGTGAAACGCCGCCAACAAGTCCTCAACCCGCTCCACCGACCGGTCGAAGTCGTGCTGCAGTTCGGCGTCCAGCTTTTCGCGCGTGGCCTTGTAGGCGGGGTAGGTCTCGTGGCGGAACGACGTGCCGGCGTCGTGCACCCAGCCGACGTAGGCCGGCCGGTAGCGCTCGAACAACCGGAGCAAGAACTGCGCGACCCCGAACACCGCCGAGGTGTTCTCGCCGCGGCTGGTCGTGAGCGGCCGGCCGATCATCGCGAAGAACGCGCGGTAGATCAGCGCATAGCCATCCACCAGAAACAGCTGGCCGTCGCTCAACCGGGCGGGCGGCTCTCGCCTTCGCGCTGCCGCACCCGGCTCAGCATCCGCTGGTATTCGGAGCGCGAAGAGAACGTGAGCCGGAAGCGTTGGATGGTCAGGTCGTTCACGAAATACAGCAGCACCGTCTCGCCGGCGAACAAGTACGTCCAGCGAATCACCGTGCGGTTGCTGCGCAAATCATCGGAGCGCTCTACCATGTCCGGCTCGCCAAGCGTGATGTACACCTCGCCGCGATCGGTCAGCCACCCCGACTCCGACTCCTCGCGAAACCGGAGGTTGGCGATCTCGATCCGCCGGAAATACGCGGTCAATGCTTCGTTTTCCGGCGTCATGGTGTCGGGGTCGGTCGCGCGCCAGAAGGCGCGCCACAGGTGGGCCCGCTCCGCCGGCTCCGCCGCGCGGATCGTCTGGATCTCCTGCTCCCGGCTAAAGTAGCGGAGCAACGAGAGGACGTCCTCCAGGTTGGTGACAGCCCATTGCTCGGAGAATGTGACCAGGGCCACGGTGCGCAGCGTGTCCGGTTGTCCCGGCACCGTGACCTCGAATCGCAGCTCCCCGAGCTGCAGCTGGTGCGGCCCCACCCGCACGAGGGCGGCTCCGATCTCCGGATTGGCGAATCGCACGGTGTCGCTCCCCACGACGGCCGCCACCTGGGCGCCCTCGATCCGGAGCGTGTCTCGCCACGCCTCGCCGCCATCCGCGCGGACGGCGCGCACCACCACCGGCGTCCCGCCGGAGAGACCGTAGCCCTCCAGGTAGAACACCAGGGTGTCGGACCCCTGGGGCGACGTCGCGCGTGGGTTGACCAGGATCGTGGGCAGCGCCGCGCGGGTGGCCCGCGCCGTTCCCTGATAAATGGGAATCAGGCCCGAGATTTGGGGGCCCTGGCCGAAGCGGGGCACCACGACTTCCCCCTCGTCGCGATTGGACGTCAGACGGTTGCGGTCGCGCACGATGATCGTGGCCGTCAGCGGTCCGGGGGGGAGGTAGAAGAACTGTTGGAAGATGACGCTCTCGTCGGCCCGGCGCGTCTCCCCCATGCTGCCAACGCGCACCGCTTGTTCCGACGTCAGCTGTCGAATGATGCTGGGCCCGCGCCGGAACACGACCTCCACGCGGTACCGGCCCTCGACCCCGGCCGCCGTCCGCCGGAACGACAAGGCCCGGTTGGCAAGGGAGAGCGCGAAGACCGCGAGGGTGGAGTCGGGCTCGGGGCCCGCGAGATAGCGCAGCGAGGCCACGAAGGGGAGCGGCTCGCCCTTGGCGAAGAACCCCAGGTCCCGGTACACGAAGGCTGGGTCGGAGAGCCTCGGCAACAGGACGCTCGGGTCCGGCGTCGGACCGCGTGGAGAACGAGAGCCCCCGGTGCTCGGACCGCACCCGGCGAGCAGCAGCGTCGCCGCGAGCGGCCAGAACGGAAGGGACTGGCACCGGTGCATCAAGGGAACCTTATCGCCGCCCCCTCACCACCGGCAAGGCGTCGCGTCTTAGACTTTGATCACTCTGGTGGCCTGCAGTCCGGCGTTGCCTGGGCGAACGTCGAACTCGACGGTCTCCCCTTCAGCCAACGTGCGGAACCCGGTTCCTTCGATGGCCGAGAAGTGCACAAACACGTCGTCGCCATCGTCCTGTTGAATGAATCCGTAGCCCTTGGTGTCGTTGAACCACTTCACCGTCCCCTTCGGCATCAGGCTACCCTCCATGAACTAAGGCCGCAGGTGTTCCTACCTCCGGGATTTTGGCCTCCCCATCGCGCCATCGTCAAGCGAGCCACCAGACCACCAGTCCCACCCCGGGAGCCACCACCAGATTGTCGTTGACCGGGCCGGACCACCGCTCCAGCGCGGCCGCCGCCAGCCCGCCGGCGGCGGCGGCCAGGGGCGGGATCCCAGCCAGCCACAGGGCCAGGACGGCGATCGCCAGGGCCGCCGCCGAGCCCGGCCAGCTCTTCGGTCGCCCGCGCCCGAACCGCCCACCCATCAGCGCCGCGGCCGGATCGGCCAGCGCTCCGGCCAGCACCGCGGCCACCGGCGCGGGAGCCGGCATCCAGGCGGCCAGGGCATAGCCCACAAACAGCCAGGCGGCCCCGGAGGGCCTCCTGGCCTCCTGGGGGCGAAACACCGGTACCCACCGGGCCGCGAGGTCCCGGACACCGGGCCGGCTCAGCCGCAGGGCCTCAAACACCACGGCCAGCAGTCCCACCATCACCAGCGCGGCTCGCAGAGCCTGCCAGGACTGGAGCAGGGTGAGGAGAAGGAACGCGGTGGTGGCGTGGAGCAGCGGTCGCAGCTGGCCGGCCTTCACCGGGCCGCGACCGGAGGATACAGGGCTTCATACACGGCGCGGTTCCGCACCACGCTGCGCACGTACCCGCGCGTCTCCGGGTAGGTAATGCCCTCGACAAACCAGAACGGATCCCTGGCGTCCGGCAACCGCGCCCAGCGGTCCGCCGGCCGGCCGCCGGCGTTGTACGCCGCGAGCGCCGGGACCACGGCCCCCCGATACCGCCTGAGCAACATGGCGAGGTGCGCGGTGCCAACGTGCAGATTGGCGTCCGGCGTGGTGAGCAGGCGCTCGCGCCAGGGGACGCCCAGCCGCGATGCGGTCTGCGCGGCGGTTCCCGGCATGAGCTGCATGAGCCCCCGGGCGCCCGCGCGGGAGGTGACCGCGCGCCTGAACCCCGACTCCTGACGAATCAGCGCCGCCAGCAGATAGGGGTCCACGCCGAACTCCCGCGCTTCAGCCTCGATCTGATCGCGCCACGGCCAGGGGAAGATCACGCGCAGGACCCGAGGGTCATCCAGGGAGAGTCCGCGCGCGGCGCGCCACCCGAGCGAGGCGGCCACTGTGGGACGCCCCCGCGCCAGCAACCCGCCGCCAAGCTCCAGCAGCTGTTCCGGGGTGTAGCCGTCCCGCGAGACCAGGTATTGGACGAAGCGCTCGGCCTCCACATCAAACGCCAGGGCGTCGAGCATGCCGAGCGCCAGTACGGCGTTGCTGATCGCGGGCGTCGTCGCGAGTCTCTCCGGCTCCCTGAAGACCGGCCCGTCAAGGCCTGCGCCCTGCCGCGCCATGGTGCCGTAGTAGCCCAACGGATCATCGAGGGCCAACGCCGTCCACCCCGCTCTGGCCGCGGCCGTGTCGCCGCGCCGCATTGCCAGACGCCCGAGCACGAATCGCGCCGCCAGGGCGTTGGGGCCACCCGCCTCCGCGACAGCCGCGTACAACGAATCCGCGCGCCCCAACTCCCGCCGCGCCAGCGCCCGTCCGGCCAGGCGGAAGCGCGCCTCGGCAGCGGACGGGGACTCGGGCCAGTGGCGCACCACGACCTGGTACAGGCTGTCGGCCGCGCGGCGCGCCCCGGCCGCCGCACGCGTCTCGGCCACCGCCGTCAGGGCCAGCGGCACGGAGGGGTGATCGGGATGTCGCCGCACGAACGCGATGAGGCCGGCGACGCCCGCCGCGGCGCCGCTACGACGCAGCGTCGCGCGCGCATGCGCGTACCGGGCCGTGGCCGCCTCCGGCTCGCCGGGTGCCCGCTGCGCCAGCCCGAACACCCGCAGGGCCGCGCCCCGCTCGCCGGAGCGCTCCAGCGCGGTGCCCCACGCAAGCAGGGCGCCGGCGGAACTGTCGCCGGAGGCCACGATCCGGCCAAACCACCGGGCCGCCTCCGGATGCCGTGCGCGCCGCTCCAGCGCCAGCGCCATGCCCCGTCGCTCGGCCTGGGTCCGGACCAGGGGCCCGGCCGCCAGTAGATTCAACGCCAGCGCGGCCTCGGCGGTGTCCGCGCCGGCCAGCGCGACGAATGCGAGCCGACGAGCCCGGGCGGTATCGCCCCCAGCGAGGGCGGCTTCCGCCGCACGGGCGTTGCGCCGCGCCGCCAGCAGCTCGGCCACGGCGCGCCGGTGGTCGCCCGCGGCCTGCAGCAAGTCGGCGCGGACTTCCAAGGCCAGGGCGCGCGCCGGCTCGGGAACCCCTCGGAGCAAGGCGAAGGCGCGAGCCGTGTCCGCCGTGACCCGCGCCAGCCGGATGGCCACCCAGCTAGATACGGTGGGGAGGTAGCGCATCGCGACGCGATAATGGTCCGCGGCGGCGCGAGGCCGTCCGGCTCGTTCCAGCGCTTCGCCCGCACGCGCCTCCAGGACGCCGCGGCGGACCCCGCCCGCTCCGGCAGCCGCGGCCGCGAAGTAGCGGGCGGCCGTGGCGAAGTCCTGATCCGCGTACGCCGCCTCGGCGAACAAGCGATACGCGGCCGGGCTGAGCGGCGACCCCCGAGGCATGGGATACCGGAGCAGCAGGCTTCGGGCTCGGTCCGGGGCGCCCAGCGTCAGCTCGCGCAGCGCGTTATGGAGCACCAGCGCGGCGGAGGGGAGGCTGTCCGCAACGGTCGAGGCGCGGACCGCGACATGCCAGCTGCCGTTCGGCGGATCGGGGGCGGCGTCCAACGTGTCCGACGGTCCACCCCGAAGCGCCAGCAGGCCGGCGACTAGGAAAACGGCTGAGCTAGGCATCACTTCCAACCATATGCGGTCACTTGCCGCGGTTCAAGCGCGAACGTTAGTTTGGCCCCACTCCCATGGCCCAAGAAAACCTCGCCGGGCGCAGCATCGCCGGCTATCGTCTCCTCGAACGGGTGGGCGAGGGCGGGACAGCCACCGTCTATCGCGCGGAGCACGATGTCCACGGACGTTGCGCCGTCAAGACGCTCCGGGAACGGCTCCGGGATGACCCGACGGCGGTCAAGCGGTTTCTCCGCGAAGCGGGATATGGCTCGCGCGTCCGGCACCCCAATGTGGTGCGGACCTACGATTACGGCGATACGGAGGGCCTCTACTACCTGGCCCTGGAGTGGGCCGCCGGGGAGCCCCTGGCGGAAGCCGTGGCCCGGCACCGCCGCCTTCCCGCGCCCGAGGTCGCGCACATCGTCGAGCAGTTGGCCGGCGCCCTGGACGCCGCCCACGCGGTGGGGATCATTCATCGAGACCTCAAACCCGAGAACATTGTCTACGATGCCTCCTCCGGCACGGCGAAACTGCTGGACTTTGGCATCGCCCGGGACGCCGAGGAGGACCCGGCCGAGCGGCTGACCCGTACCGGGTTCTTCGTCGGCACGCTGCAATACGTCGCGCCCGAGGCCCTTTCCGGCGAGTTGGTGGGCGAGGCCGCGGACATCTACAGCCTGGCGACCATCACCTATCACTTGTTGACCGGGGTGCATCCCTACACCGGCCGCTCACCTCGTGAACTCTTTCAAAAGTTGCTCACGGAGCCCCCCACACCGTTGAATGAAGCCGTCAAGGAGCTTCAGTTTGCTCGGGAGCTGGAAAACGCTGTCATGAAAGGACTTGCGCGCGACGCCGCTGACCGCCAGGCCAGTGTTTTGGCGTTCGCGGACGACGTGCGGCGGGGCGCGGCCAGTGAGTCGGCCGCACCGCTCAAACGGGGGATCTTCAGCCTGTTGGGTTCTCTCATGGGAAGGAAATCCTAGAGAGTAGTAGTCCATGCTACTACCTACCGTCTGATCGCCGTGAGCGCCGCTGACCCGGATCTCCACGCCCGGTTGGTCGCCCTGCTGCGCGAGCGCTCGGTGCAGCACGGGTCGTTTACGCTCGCGTCGGGCCGCTCCTCGTCGTACTACATTGACGCGCGAATAGCCACCATGTCGGCAGCCGGGTTGGTCTTGATCGGCGAGCTGGGCCTGCGCGCCATCCGCGGTGCGGGCTGGGACGCGGACCTGGTGGGCGGTCTCACCATGGGGGCCGACCCCGTGGCCTACGCCATCGCGCGTGCCAGCCAGGAGGCGCCGCCGGTGCTGGACGCCTTTTCCGTGCGCAAGGATGCCAAGGGGCACGGAGCGGGCCGGCGCATTGAGGGGAATTTCCGAAGCGGGGCCCGGGTGGTGGTTGTGGAGGACGTGATCACCACCGGGCAGTCCGCGCTGACGGCGCTCGGGGCGGTGCGCGACGCCGGTGGGAGGGTGAGCGGTGTCCTGGCCGTGGTAGACCGGGACGAGGGCGGGCGCACGGCCATCGAGGGCGCCGGGGTATCGGTGGTGAGTCTGGTGGGCGTGCGCGACCTCGGAGTGGGCTCATGACGGCGCCGCAGCGCCCCTCGCGACGCTCGCTCGCGGCGCGGCTTCGGGGTTGGTCCGTCGAGGACGACGTCGCCGAGCAACAGCTCAAGGACCAGGTGACGATCCGGCAGAGCGTGCACCGCCGCTGGTGGATGATCGGCGTCGGCGCCTTTCTGCTGGCGCTCAGCCGGCTGGTGGGCTACGTGCCCGTCTCCTACTTCACGATCGTGGTGGCGGTAGCGGTAGCCGCCGCGATCAATCTCGCCGTCGCCAGCGTGTTGCGAAGCGGCTGGTACCGCTGGTGGCAGGTGTACGCCCTGGCGCTGATTGACGTGGTGCTGGTCTCGGTCCCGGTGGCGCTGTATGGTCCCGGTGGCCTGATCGTGGGCCTCTATCTCGCGGTGCTGCCGTACGTGTTCGACCAGGGCCTCGAGATCGGCGATTTGCTGGTGCTTGCGGCGTCGCTCGCCTACCTCGGCGCGGCCCTGGTGCACCAGCGCCTCCTCGGGGCCGGGGGATCCGTCTGGGCGCTCCCGGCCAGCGTGTACCTCGAGACGGTCCTCTTCATCGTCGTGGCGCTGGCCCTGAAACGGATCCCGGGCGAGCTGATGCACCGTATCCGGGTCACGCGTTTGATCATGGCGCAGGCCGAGCGCGGCGAGTTTGGGATCCGGGCCCCTGCCGCCGTGACCGACGAGTTGGGGCTGTTGGAGCGGTCGTTCAATCACATGCTGGACGAGGTGGGCAAGACCATCGGGGAGGTGCAGCGCGAAGCGGATGAGGTGGCGGCGTTCGCCGACGTGCTGGCGGAGGCGGCCGATCGCATGTTGGCCTCGAGCCGGACGGTGGCGTCGACGGCGGCGGACCTGGCGCACGAGATGAGCGCGCAACGCGAGCGGGCCGACGCGGGGCATCGCGACAGCACGGCCGCGGTGGCGGAGGCGGAGAGTCTCCGGGCCCGGGCCCAGGCGGTGGCGGATGATGCGCAGCGGCTGGTGGCGGCGGCCGAGCGCGGGCGGGAGCGGGTCGGCCGGGCGAGCGAGACGCTGCTGGTGATCGGCGAGGACGTGCGGAGCACGGCCCGCACGGTGCATGAGCTGAGCGGGATCTCGGACCGTATTGGCACGTTCGCGCAGGGGATCGCGCGCATCGCCCGGCAGACGCATCTGCTGGCGTTGAACGCCGCCATCGAAGCGGCGCGGGCCGAGGAGCACGGTCACGGCTTTGCGGTGGTGGCGGACCATGTGCGGGCGCTGGCGGGGGAGGCGGCACGGTCGGCCCGGGAGGTGGTGGATCTGATCACCGAAGTCCGCGCCGGGATCGAGGGCGCCGCGCGCGCGATGGCGGCGGGTGAAGAGAAGGTGCGGGACGTGGGCGCCATCGCCGGCGAGGCCCAGGCGGCGCTGGACGATCTCCACCGCGGTGTGGCCCAGGTGGCTTCGGTCATCGCGGACACCGCGGCCATTTCTCGCGTGGAGGCCGAGCGGATGGCAACCATTGCGCAGAATATGTCCGAGATGGCGACCGTCAGCGCCAAGGCATCCGGCGGCGCCGACAGCGCCGCGACCGCCATGGCCGAGCAGATCAGCTCCATGGGCACGCTGAACGACGCCAGCAAACAGCTGGCCGAGTTGGCCGAGCGCCTGCGGGCCAGCATCACCCACTTCTCGGTGCTGGACCCCCGGCACACCACTGCCACGCACCGCACCGTGCGCGCCGGAGACTGATCGCCCCCTGACCGGGTTTGCCCGGGTCAGTACACGTGTCCGGTTTCCGACACCCCGTGATGGAGTGGATTGAATCCCCGGAACGTCGCCCGGTAG
>Ga0209520_10000696_pt1 | contig 18775 bp, 16 predicted proteins | sample Rifsed16ft1_FD_184009 | JGI IMG/M metagenome (GOLD analysis project Ga0209520, IMG submission 184009) | Soil microbial communities from Rifle, Colorado, USA - sediment 16ft 1 (version 2) | ecosystem: Environmental > Terrestrial > Deep subsurface > Rock core/Sediment | place: Rifle, Colorado...
GGGGGAGAAGGTCCAGGCGAGGATCTGGCGGGTCCAGATCGGCCGCGTCCCCCTCTACCTCCTGGACACCAACGTGAAGGAGAACTCCCCCCGCGCGCGGGAGATTACGGGAACGCTCTACGGCGGTGACCGGGAGATGCGGATCCGGCAGGAGATCATCCTCGGCATCGGGGGAGTCCGGGCGCTGCGCGCCCTCGGGATCACCCCGACCGTCTACCACATGAACGAGGGCCACTCGGCCTTCCTCGTGCTGGAGCGCATCCGGGGGCATATGGCGGCGCACGGCGTATCCTTCGCCGAGGCGCGGGAGCAGGTGTTCGCCTCCAACGTCTTCACCACCCACACCCCCGTGCCCGCGGGGAACGAGCTGTTCGTCACGGAACTCGTCCGGAAATACCTTCACCCGATGGCCGAGGAGCTCGGGCTGCCCTGGCAGGAATTCCTCGGGCTGGGTCAGCTGGTGTCGAGCAAGACCCCCGACTTCGGGATGACGGTCTTCGCCCTCCACAGCGCCGCGCACGCGAACGGGGTGTCCCGCCTCCACGGAGAAACGTCCCGGAAGATGTGGAGCGACCTGTGGCCCGGCCTTCCCGAGTCCGAGGTCCCCATCCACAGCGTCACGAACGGCATCCACACCCGGAGCTGGCTGAGCCACGAGATGAGCGACCTGTATACGCGATACCTGGGCCCCCGGTTCATGGAGAAGCCCGGGGACCAGACCGTGTGGGATCGGGTGGAGACGATCCCGCCGGTGGAGCTCTGGCGGACGCACGAGGTGCGAAGGGAGAGGCTGGTGTTCTTCGTGCGGAAGTCGCTGAAAAGCCAGCTGATGCGGCAGGGGGCCGGGGCCTCGGCGGTGCGGGCGGCGGAAGAAGTGTTAAACCCCGAGGTGCTCACCATCGGGTTCTCCCGGAGATTCGCCACCTACAAGAGGGCGGGGCTGCTCTTCCGGCAGCCGGAAAGGCTCGTAAGCCTCCTCACGCGCCCGGAGCGCCCCGTACAGATCGTCTTCGCCGGGAAGGCCCACCCCCAGGATCTCCCCGCCAAGGAGATCATCAAGGGAGTCATCCACTTCGCCTCCGACCCCCGCATCCGGCACCGCCTGGTGTTCCTGGAGAACTACGACATCAACGTCGGGAGGTACCTGGTGCAGGGAGTCGACGTGTGGCTCAACACCCCCCGTCGCCCCCTGGAGGCCTCCGGAACGAGCGGGATGAAGGTCGCGGCGAACGGCGGATTGAACGTCTCAATCCTGGACGGGTGGTGGTGCGAGGGGTACGCCCCGGACACCGGCTGGGCGATCGGCAGCGGGGAGGTCTACAAGGATCCCGAGGAGCAGGACCAGGTCGAGTGCGAGGCGCTCTACAGCCTGCTGGAGAACGAGATCGTCCCCCTGTTCTACGAGCGGGACAAGGGGGGGGTGCCGCGCGAATGGATCCGGATGATGAAGACCTCGATGCGGAAGCTGGGGGCCTACTTCAACACGCACCGGATGGTCCAGGAGTACACGGAGCGGTTCTACCTTCCGGCCCACCGGGCCGGCGTCCGTCTGGCGATGGACGAGTTCGCCTCCGCGAGGCAGCTCGCGGCCTGGAGGTCCCGCGTCGCGACGGCTTGGTCCCGCGTGTCGATGCGCGTGGACGGGGGGAAGCCGACGGGCGATCTCCTCGTCGGCTCCCGCGTCCCGGTGGCGATCCGGGCCAACCTGGGAACGCTTACCCCGGACGACGTCACCGTGGAGGTCTACTACGGAATCCTGGATACGGCGGGGCAGGTCCGCAACGGGGAGACCATCCTGGCAAGGCACGAAGGCCGGGAGGGAAACGAGGAGGTCTTCCGCGCCGAGATCCCCTGCCGGGTGAGCGGCCGCTTCGGCTTCGCTGCGCGCATCGTGCCGCGCCACCCCGACCTCGTGAACACGCTCACGCCCCTGCTGCTGACCTGGGAGTAGCGGGGGGGTCCGAAGGGGCCGTCCACCTCGGGGCGGGAGGCCTGACGGTGGCGATGACGACCGCGGCGGACAAGGCGAGCGCGGCGGCGATCAGGAACGCCGCCTGGTAGCTCTTCGTCGCGTCGAAGATCTTCCCCCCCGCCATCGGCCCGATTACCCCTGCGGTCCCCCACGCGGTGAGAAGCAGCCCGTAATTGTTCCCCAGGTTCCGGATCCCGAAGAAGTCCGCCGTCGCGGAAGGGAACACCGCGAGCTGCGAACCGTAGCAGTACCCGATGAGGAAGACCGACCCGAACAGCAGGGGGACCGTTCCCACCCGGGGCTCGAAGAGCAGGAGCAGGGCGGTCACCCCCATGACGAGGGCGAGCGTCCGCGTCCGGCCGATATGGTCGGACATCCACCCGGAGCCGATCCTCCCGAAGCCGTTCCCGGCGGACAGGACTCCCACGGAAAGCGCCGCCTCGCGGGCGGAGAACCCCGCGCCTTCCGCGAACGCCGCCAGGTGCCCGATGACCATGAGCCCGGCGGCGGTCCCGAAGGCGTAGGCGACCCACATCCGGTAGAACGTCCCCGTCCGGAGCATTTCCCCGGGAGGGTAATCCCGCAGGGTGCGAAACGATGCCTCCCCCGGCGAGGGGGGGAGAGAGCCCTTCGGCCGCCACCCCTCCGGGGGGTTCCGCAGGAAGAACGACCCCGTCGTGGTGACCACCAGGAACCCGAGGCCAAGCAGCGCGAAGGTGTCCCGCCACCCGTACCGGTGCAGCAGAAGGCCGGCCAGCGGGGCGATCAGCGCGCTTCCCGCCCCGTACCCCATCACCATGAGGCCCGTGACGAGGCCGCGCTTCTCCGGGAACCACTTCATCCCCACCCCGAGGGGGCAGACGTACCCGACGCCGCTTGCGAAGCCCACGAGGACGCCGTAGCAGGAATAGAGCCACCAGAGCGCGTGCGTGTACCGCGAGAGGAAGATCCCCGCGGAGAAGAGGAGCGCCCCCGTAAGGGCCACCGGAGCCGGCCCCTTCCGGTCGTGCCATCGGCCTCCGGCCAGCACCCCGACGGCGATGAACGTGATGGACAGCGTGAAGGCGAGCGAAACTTGAGCCCGGGTCCACCCGAACTCCCGCTGGAGGGGGGCGAGGAAGATGCTGAACGAATACGCGGAGCCGAAACAGAGGTTCATCGCGACCCCGCCCGCCACGCGGAACCAGCGGTTCACCCTGGTTTCCTCCTGCCGTAGAGTTCCGCGCACCGCCCGGGCGGCATCCCGAGAAGGTAGGCCAGGCGGAGCCCCCACATCAAAAGGATCGTGCGCAACGTGCCGTGGGTCTCCCAGCGCCTCGCGGAGGTGGTGACCGGGACCGGTAAAAGGACCGTCCTTCCCTGCCTCGTGAGGCGGCGGGAGAGTTCCACGTCCTCCATCAGGGGGATCTCGGGGTAGGCCCCGATCCTCTCGAAGACGTCCCTGCGGAGGAAGATCGCCTGGTCGCCGGTGTAGGCGCGAAAAAGCCGCGCCCGGACGCCGATCATCCGGGCCGTGAGGCGAAGCGCCGCCTTCCGGAGAGGCGGGGCGGAAGGCGAAACCGCGAGTCGCACCCGGAACGCTCCCCCCAGGAATCCCTCCTGTTCCACCGCCTGCCGGATCGACGGGATCGACCCGTTGAGCATCGTCGTGTCCGCGTGGAGAAAGAGGAGGATCGCTCCTTTTGCCGCGCGCGCACCGGCGTTCATCTGCCGCGCCCGCCCCGGCGGGGAGGAAACCACGACGTCGGCGACCGGACGCGCCGCGTCGGATGTCCCGTCCTCGCTTCCGCCGTCCACCACGATCACCTCATCCGCCCCGGCCCCGCGAACGGACCGGACGGTCGCGGCGATGGTCGCCGCCTCGTTCAGCGCGGGGATGATGACGGAGACGGGCAGGGCGGACCCGGGACCCGTCATTCGGTCTCTTCCGCGGGAGCGGCGTCCGGCAGAGGTTCCCCCCGGATCCGCCGGACGATGCCGGGGAGGAAGAAGGACAGGCCGAGGAGCCCCGCGGGGAACAGGATGTTGAACTGGAGCAGATCGGCAGGGCTCCGGTACGTGGCGACGATCTCCCTCAGGCTCCCGAAGAAGAAGGAAACGATCACCATGGCGGGAAGGAGACCGAAAAACGTTCCCCACAAATAGTCCGAGAACCGGATGCGCGTCGCCCCCGCGCCGTAATTGAGGACGATGAAGGGGAACCAGAGGATGCGAAGGTAGAAAATGATCGAGAAGCCGTGCTTTTCCGCCTTGCGGTCGAGTTCCCCGAGTTTGCCGGTGAGGAAGCCGTGAGCGAAGTCACGCAGGAAATACCGGCCAAGGACAAACGAGACGGACGCCCCCAGCGTGGCTCCGAGAATGCTGCAGGCGGCTCCCGCGTATTTCCCGAAAATGAATGCGCCGGAAGCCGTAAAAGGCGTCGCCGGAAGGGCGAGTACCCCGAACGCGTAGATGAGGACGAAAAGCGCCGGCCCGAAGGGCCCCGCGGAGCCTACCAGCAGGTCGATCCTCCCCACCAGTTCCTTCCTCCCCTCCGTCGTGAGAAACCGGTTCCCCTCGGGGGTGAGAAAGAGGAGATACGCCGCGGTGCCGGCGAAGGCAAGGAAGACGACGAGCTTGATGATTTTCGTTCTCTTTCCGTTCAAGACGCCCCCCAGCGGGAAATTGTACTATATTGCGCCCCCTCTGCGGGAATGACGGGCGGGGGCCTGTTGCCGTTCGCGCCGTCCCGGGCGTATCCTGATCATGGTCATGAACATGCCGACCTTTCTCGCCGACCTGGTCGCCAGGCTCTTCACGTGGAACCGGACCGTGCTCTCGTTCTGGGCGCGCCGGGCCAGGGTAGTGACGTCTGGCGAAAGACGGGACGATCATCGACCTGGGGGTCGGGGGGACCTCCGCCGCCGAGTGCGCCGTCTGCCCGCCCGTGCCCGGGGAGTGAGCGCAGCCACCGGAGAAAACTCTCGCAGGAGAAATCTCTCGCATTGAAGGAGTTCTCTGCGGGATTTACAATGATCCAGGTCCGATTCCGACGACAAGGAGGGGAAGATGGGGAAAAGCCGTCTCGGCAAAGTGGTGGCGCTCGTGCTCGTGGTGTCGGTGGGGGTTGTCTTTTCCGCGGGATGCTTCGGGAAGTTCCAGTTGACCCGCAAGGTGTACGACATCAACAAGTCGGTCGAGGACAAGTACCTCCGCAGCGCCGTGACGTGGCTGCTGGTCATCATCCCCGTATACGGGTTGGCGGGCTTCCTCGATTTCATCCTCTTCAACGTGATCGAGTTCTGGAGCGGGGAGAACCCCATCGTCAGCGGCCCGCAGACCCGGGTGTACGCCAAGGGGGACGACCGGGCCGTGATGACGATCGACCGGGAGAACGGGGCAACCGTCGCCACCGTCGCGCGGTATCGTGCGGGCTCCCTTGTTTCCACGATTCGGATCCGCGACGACGGGGCCGGCTCCGTTACCGCGGACCTGGTCGAGGACGGAAACGTGGTCCGCACGACGGAGGCGTTGCAGGCGCCGGACGGCTCGGTTTCCGTGGCGGCGGTTTCCGCGTCCGGGACGGAGTCGACGCGGTATTCCGCGAGCGCGGTGGAGACGTACCGGGCCCGGGTGGCGCGCCTCTCTCGCGACGTGAGGGAAGCGCTTGCCGGCGCGGCCCCTCTGACAGTCCCGGCCCGGGTCCCCGCCCTTCAGGGGTGACCCGGCCGGCAAGCGAGGAAGGAAGGGGAGAGGCCAAGCCGGGTCGGGTCCCGGCTCGGGGAGACTCTCCCGCGGATGCACCATCGGCCCCCGCGGACATCCTCCCGGGGGCCGTTTTCATGAGGAGATTCCGATGAAGTTCCTCCGTTCGTGGATCCAGGACCGCGGCCTGCGGTTCAAGCTGATGATGGTGATGCTGATCCTCCTGGCCTGTTCGATGGGGATCGTATTCATCCCGTACTACTGGGGACAGGAAAGCCTCAGGGCAGACCTCGAGAAGAGCTTTCTCGAACTTTCCAACGCCATCCGGGTGAGCGTCGGCCAGCTCACCGCGCCGGCCACCTCCGAGGAGGACCGGCTCCGGGACTACGTCAAGTCCCTCCAGAAGTCGGGGATCCGGGAGGTCTCGATCGTCGGGGAGGACATGGGGGTCATCGACAGCACGAACCCCAAGGCGATCGGGAAGGCGGCGAAAATCAGGCTGCCTCGCGAGAAATTGATCATCAACGCCACCTTCGGCGAAGAGCCCGAGCCGGGGGAAGAGAAGCTCAAGTCGAAGGACCTGGTGATCCCGGTGAGGGTGGGTGGGGACACGCTCGGGTTCATCCACGTCCGCATGCACATCGACGACTTCACCGCGCCCATCCGCAAGAACCTCTACCTGCGCCTGGTCAGCACGCTGCTGATCTTCTCCGTCGGTCTGGCCCTGGCGGTAAGCATCTCCTCGCACTACGTCCGGCCCCTGGAGAACCTCGCGCTCGCGGTGGAAAAGGTGGCCGCCGGGGACCTGGCCCAGGAGCTTCCGGTCACCGGAAGGGACGAGGTGGGCCGCCTGACGCGCTCGTTCAACGAGATGATCGCCAGGCTTCGCCGGAACCGGGAGCTGGAGGAGAGTGTCAGGGAGTCCCAGTACCTGTCCCAGCTGGGGCGCCTCTCCTCCGGCGTCGCCCACGAGATCCGAAATCCGTTGAACTTCATCGGGCTGGCGGTCGACCGCCTCGACGCCCTGACCGAGGGGCGAACGACCGAGGCCGCATGGGAGAAGGCGCAGGTCATCGCGCGGACCAAGGAGGAGATCCAGAAGCTGAACGACCTGGTGACCAACTTCGTCATGTACGGGAGGACCGCGCAGCCGCAGCGGGCCTCCGTTCACGTCCCGGAGATCGTGGAGAGCGTGCTGCGGATGGCCTCCGACCGGTTGCGAAGCCAGCGGATTTCCGTCAGGCGCGAGCTTGGCGATTCTTCTCCGATTGCGGTGGACCCCGACATGATCCGGCGGGCCGTCCTGAACCTCGTGGGGAACGCGATCGACGCGATGCCAGAGGGGGGGGAGCTGCTCGCCGCCGCCGGCCCCTCGGGCGATGGGAGGTACGCCATCGTGATCGGCGACACCGGCGTGGGGATACCGGCAGGGGACCGGCAGAGGATTTTCGAGCCGTACTTCACGACCAAATCCTCCGGGTTGGGCCTCGGGCTGGTCCTCACCCGGAAGATCGTGGAGGCCCATGGCGGCGAAATCGTGGTAGATTCGGAGCCGGGGAGGGGAACGCACGTCCGCGTCTTCCTTCCGGGGAGCGGCCCGTAGATGAAGGGGACCATCCTCATCGTCGACGACGAGAGGAACCAGCGCGAGATCCTGGGCTCGATCCTTGCGAGCGAGGGATACGGGACCCTCCTCGCCGGGAGCGGGCAGGAGGCTCTGGACGCCCTGGAGCACGAGAATGTCGATCTCGTGCTGACCGATCTCGTGATGCCCGGGATGACCGGGGAGGATCTGATCGATGCCATCCTGGCGAAAACCCCCGGGACTCCGATCATCCTGAACAGCGCGTACGGGACGATCCAGACCGCCGTCGAGGCGATCAAGAGGGGCGCGTTCTACTACTTCGAGAAACCGGTCGACAGGGCGCGCCTGCTGATCATCATCGAGCGGGCGATCGAGAACCTGCGGCTGAAGGAGTCGCACCGCGCTCTCTCCGAGCGCCTCTTCCCGGGGGCACTCCCCGTCATCGGGGACCACCCCGCCATCCGGGAGATCAAGCGGATCCTGCCGCGGATCGCGAGGAGCGACGCCATCGTCCTCCTGACGGGGGAGAGCGGGACCGGCAAGGAGGTGGTCGCCCGGAACATCCACTCGCTTTCCGGGCGCAGCGGCGCCCCGTTCCTCGCGGTCAACTGCGCCTCCCTTCCCGACAGCCTGTTCGAGAGCGAGCTGTTCGGCCACGAGCGGGGCGCCTTCACGGGGGCCGTCCGCCGGGAGATCGGCCTGTTCGAGGCGGCGAAAGGAGGAACGCTTCTCCTCGACGAGATCGCCGAGGTGCGTCCCGAAACCCAGGCGAAGCTTCTCCGGGCGCTGCAGGACGGGGAGATACGGCGCGTGGGGGGCAAGGAGAACATCACCGTGGACGTCCGCATCATCGCGGCGACGAACCGGGACCTGGAGGAGGAGGTCAAGGGCGGAAGGTTCCGCGCCGACCTCTTCTACCGGCTGAACATCCTGAAACTTTTTCTCCCTCCCCTCCGGGAGCGGATCTCCGACATCCCCGCCCTGGCCGGGCATTTCCTGGCGAGGCACGGGGAGAAGGGCTTTCCCCCGGTGCGGGAAATCACGAAGGAAGCGATGCGCCTCATGATGCGCTATCCCTGGCCGGGGAACATCCGGGAGCTCTCCTCGGCGATCGAGCGCGCGGTGGTCCTCGCCGAGGAGGGGGAAATCGGCCCCGCGGATCTCCCTTCCGAGCTGAGGGAGGAAACGGAAGTTCCGTCCCGGACCCGGTTCGCCCACCCGTCCGGCCCGTCGCGGAACCGATCGGGCGCGGGGGAGGGGGAGGAGGGTGTGCCCGGGGTTCCTGACCTTCCTCCGGGAGGGGTCGATTTCGAAAAGCTCGAGGAAAGACTGCTGCGGCAATCCGTGGAGCGGTCCCGGGGAGTCCATACCCGTGGGGCGGAATTGCTGAAAATGAGCTACAAGACCTATATATACCGGCTGAAGAAATTCGGGATCATCCCCCCGTAACCCGGTTTTTATGGGGTTGCGCCCGGCGCGGGGTTCCCCATCCGGGGAACCCGTTCCCCAAAAGGGGAGCACTTGCCATGCCGCTCCTTCGGCAGGATTTTCTATCTATTTGATATCCATTGGAATTTCCTTCCTCCCGGTTTGGCATTAAACTTGAACCTTAAAGATAGGTATGCATTCCATCTCTCCGTACGGGAGGAAAAAGAAATGAAGAAGCTGTTCTCCGTGTTCGTTGCTCTGATGTTCGTCCTGTCGCTTTCGGCAGTGGCATTGGCCCAGACGAAAGCCGAACCCGCCAAGCCGGCCGAACCCGCCAAGGCGGCGGAGCCTGCGAAAGCCGCCGAACCCGCCAAGGCGGCGGTTCCCGCCAAGGCGGCGGAGCCTGCGAAAGCCGCCGAGCCCGCCAAGGCGGCGGTTCCCGCAAAGGCGGCGGAGCCTGCGAAAGCCGCCGTTCCCGCAAAGGCGGCGGTTCCCGCCAAGAAGGCCAAGAAGGCCCAGATCACCGGCACGGTCGAGGCGGTCGACGCAGCCGCCGGGACCATCACCGTGAAGGGAAAGAAGGAGACGGTCGATCTGAAGGCGGGGGAGAAGGTGAAGCTCGATGGGGTCGGTGTAGGCGACAAGGTGCTCGTAAACTACTCGGACGGCAAAGCGTCGAGCGTGAAGAAGGTCACCGCAAAGAAGGCGGCTGCCAAGAAGGGAGCAACGAAGGAAGCCCCCGCAAAGGCGGCAGAGCCGATGAAGAAAGAGATGGCCCCCGCGAAGGCGGCAGAGCCGATGAAGAAAGAGATGGCTCCGCCCGCGGTTCCTGCTCCGCCCGCGGTTCCTGCTCCGCCCGCGGTTCCAGGGAAGAAGTAAGGCGGCACGCAACACGGGGAAAAGTTGTTGAAACCGACGGAGGTGTGGTAGCATCCCAATTTCCATGTAAAGGACGGTCCCACCCCAAAAGGGCAGGGGCTCCTCGGGCAGGGGGACACAATCCCCCTGCCCATATTTTTTTCTCCCATCCGGCCCATTCCGGCGATTGACTTTTTCCCCCGCCTTTGATAGAGATTGTTTGCTTTACCCCCCCAACTTCCGGAGGTGTTTCCATGGAAAAAGGGTTCCCCGGGCCGCGCTCCTGCCCCGATTCCGCCCGGCGTGCTGCTGGCATTGGCCGCACCGATCCTTCACCCCCGCGCACCGGCCTGCGAAGCGATGATGGAGGAGGTGCGGATAGGGCGTCGTCGCGGCCGTGGAAATCCTAAGAAGCGTGACCATTGAGAAAAGGAGAAGACGGAAATGAAGATTCTTGCCCTCGACAACTTGCAGAAGGTGGGTCTCGACGTATTCGCCAAGGAAGGGATCGAGGTCGACGTGAAGGGAAAGATGACGCCGGAGGAGCTGTCCGCGGTCATCGACAACTACGACGGAGTGGTCGTCCGCGGCGCGACGAAGGCGACCGCCGTGGCCTTCGAGAAGGTGTCCCGGCTCAAGGTGATCGGGCGGGCGGGCAGCGGTACCGACAACATCGACAAGGTGGCGGCCACCAAGAAGGGGGTGGTCGTGATGAACACCCCCGGGGGGAACACGGTCACCACGGGGGAGCACGCCATCGCGCTGCTGATGGCCCTGGCGCGCCAGCTCCCGCAGGCCGACGCCTCGATGAAGCAGGGGAAGTGGGAGAAGAACAAGTTCATGGGAACCGAGCTCACGAACAAGGTTCTCGGGGTGGTGGGCCTGGGAAACATCGGGAAGGTGGTCGCCGAGCGCGCGCTGGGGCTCAGGATGGTGGTGATCGGGTACGACCCCTACGTGAGCAAGGAGGACGCGGCCAAGCTGGGTGTCGAACTCGTCTCGCTGGACGAGCTGTACGGGCGGTCGGACTTCATCACGTTCCACACCCCTCTCACGCCCGAAACGAAGAACATGGTGTGCGCGGCCTCGATCGCGAAGATGAGGAAGGGGGTATGCATCATCAACTGCGCCCGCGGGGCCCTGATCAACGAGCCGGACCTCCTCGCGGCGCTCGAGTCGGGCCGCGTGAGGGGGGCGGCGCTCGACGTCTTTCCGGTGGAGCCCCCCCCGCCGGATACCCCGCTCCTCAAGCACCAGAACGTCATTCTCACTCCCCACCTCGGCGCCGCGACGACGGAGGCGCAGGAGAAGGTGGCGGTCCTCATCGCGGAGCAGATCTGCGATTTCCTGAAGAAAGGGACGATACGCAACTCCGTCAACTTCCCGTCGGTGTCCGCGGAGCTGTTGCCCACGCTCAAGCCGTTCCTCGACCTGTGCGAGAAGCTCGGGGCGTTCCACGGACAGCTCCTGGATTCCCCCGTAAAGGAGCTGAGGGTGGAGTACCTGGGCGAGGTCGGCAAACTGAGCACGGCCCCGATGACGATCTCCGTGCTGAAAGGGCTCCTCCAGTACCAGACCGAGGAGGTGAACCTCGTCAACGCCAGGATGGTGGCCGAGGAGCGCGGGATCAAGGTGGTCGAGGCGACCGCCGCGAAGACGGAGGACTACGCGAGCCTCGTCCGGGTGGTCGCGCTGACCGGGAAAGGGGAGACTTCCGTCTCCGGCACCGTCTTCGGAACCACCCCCCGCATCGTGAAGATCAACCTGTTCCCGATCGACGCGGAACTTGCCGGCGGGATGCTGATGCTGACGAACCTCGACGTCCCCGGCGTGGTCGGGCGCGTCGGAACGTTCCTCGGCGAGAAGGGGATCAACATCGCGGGCTTGAAGCTCGGCAGGAAGGAGCCGGGCGGGACCGCCGTCTCGCTCATCAACGTGGACAACCCGGTTCCGGAGAAGGTCCTCTCGCAGCTGAGCAAGCTGCCGAACATTACCACCGCGAAATATTTGACGTTCTAGGAAAAGAGGCGAACCGTTGAAGAACATCATCGTCCTCGGCGCCCAGTGGGGCGACGAGGGCAAGGGGAAGGTTGTCGACATCTACTCGGAGTTCGCCGACACGGTCGCGCGTTCCACCGGGGGAAACAACGCCGGCCACACGCTCGTGGTCCGGGGGGAGAAGTTCATCTTCCACCTGATCCCGTCCGGGATCCTGCACGCGGGGAAGAAGTGCGTGATCGCGAACGGGGTGGTCGTGGACCCCAAGGTTCTCCTCGCGGAGATCGACAAGCTCAAATCCCGCAACTACCTGAAGGACGACTCTCAGCTGAAGGTCGGCCACCTGGCCCACATCATTCTCCCGTACCACATCGCTCTCGACCGGGCCCGGGAGGAGAAGCTGGGGAGCCGGAAGATCGGCACGACGGCCCGGGGGATCGGGCCCTGCTACGAGGACAAGATCGCCCGAATCGGGATCCGGGCATGCGATCTGGCCGAGCCCGACACCTTTTCGGAAATGCTTCGCGCCAACCTGGAGTTGAAGAACTTCCTCCTGAAACACTACTACGGCGCGGAGGAGATCGACTTCCCGTCCACCCGGGACGAGTACCTCTCCTACGGGGAGCGGATCCGGCCGTACCTGATCGACACCTCCCTCTTCCTGAACGAGGAGATCAACCGGGGGGCGAAGGTCCTCTTTGAAGGGGCGCAGGGGACCCTCCTGGACATCGACCACGGGACGTACCCGTTCGTCACCTCGTCCAACACCACGGCCGGCGGCCTGTGCACCGGGTCGGGCGTCGCCCCGACGAAGATCGGCGGGGTGATCGGCGTCGCCAAGGCATACATCACCCGCGTGGGGGCCGGACCGTTTCCCACGGAACTGTTCGGCGACGAGGGGCAGCAGATCCGGGACCGCGGCTGCGAGTACGGGTCGACCACGGGGCGTCCGAGGCGGTGCGGCTGGTTCGACGTGCCCGTCGTGCGGTACGCCGACCGGCTGAACGCCTTGACCGGCATAGCGCTCACCAAGCTCGACGTCCTCTCGGGGCTCCCCCGCCTCCATGTGTGCGTCGCCTACGAGATCGACGGCGTCCGGCGGGAGGATGTCCCCTTGATCCTCTCCGAGTTCGAGAGGGCAGTGCCCGTCTATGAACAGATGGAGGGATGGAAGGAGGACCTGTCGGATGCCCGGGAGTTCGGCGACCTCCCGAAAGCCGCCCAGAAGTACGTGCGGAGACTGGAGGAGCTGACCGGCGTGGAGGCCTCGCTGGTCTCCGTGGGCGCCGACCGGAACCAGACCATCATCCGGAAGAACCCATTCCGTGCTTGACACCCCCGGTTCCCCGTCTTTACCATAATATGTTTCCGGGGAGCCCATAGCTCAGTTGGTAGAGCATCTGACTTTTAATCAGAGGGTCGCAGGTTCGATTCCTGCTGGGCTCACCACGCCGAGCGTCCCCATCGTCTAGTCCGGCCAAGGACACCGCCCTTTCACGGCGGCGACGCCGGTTCAAATCCGGCTGGGGACGCCATCAATAAATAAGGGGATTTCGGTAAAAACCGGAATCCCCTTTTCGGTTTTTATGGTTTTTATCAAAACATCTTATCATACGGTTCCCCCTGCCGCTTCGCTCCTGTATTTCCCGTATACAAGGGGGGTGTGAAAGGAATCCAATAAGGCACACGCTTGGCGGACCATCACCCCTCTGATACCTTGCAATCTTTCTAGCCGAGAGTTAGATTTCATCCATAGTTTTCAGTTAACCTCACCTACCCATACATCGACAGTTCTTCATGCTGTGAACCTCTAACCGGGGGAGGCGATGAAGTTCTTGGCGTTGGCGCAGTCCGCCGCATCCGGGACCATCGTTCGGCATGGCATTTGCCTCCTTTCAACGAGGAGGTTTGCAAGCCCCATGCTATCCCTCAACAGCCAATAACAACTTATCCCGTAATGGCAAATAACAATTATCACGGCCTCCGTATAATAAACTGTTAGCCAGATTTTTACTGCTCCAAACCACATATCCCTCTTGCCATATATACGCCATTGACGTATATTGAGTTATGCTCTTTATCGAAACACCGATATTCACCAAGGAGGTTCGAGCGCTCCTACGGGACGATGAGTATCGGGCCTTGCAGTCCGCCATTCTCCTTCGTCCCGAGCAAGGCGCTGTAATCCCTGGAGGCGGGGTCTTCGAAAACTTCGATGGGCCATACCGGGGAAGGGCAAACGTGGAGGTATCCGTGTGATCTACTACTGGGACAGAAAGCAGGAAACGATCTACATGTTGTTTGTTTATCCAAAGTACAAGCAAGAGGACCTGACGCCAGCGCAACTCCGTGTGCTCAGCCGCCTGATCCGGGAGGAGCTCAAATGAAAAAACAGGATTTCGATAAACTCGTAGAAAGTGTGAAGCAGGCGGGAAAAATCCGGCGCGGAGAAATGAAGCCGAGCCGCACTTTCAAGTTTCGGCCTGCAGATATCAAAGCAATCCGGGTTCGTTTAGGGAAGTCGCAGTCTGAGTTCGCGTTGATGATTGGCGTAAGCATTGCGACTCTCCAAAATTGGGAACAGGGACGTCGATATCCCGAAGGTCCAGCTCGGGCCCTACTAAAGGTTGCAGCTGAGAACCCCGAAGCAGTCGCGGAAGCTTTGGGTTCTGTGTCTATATCGAAAACTGGCTAACAACAGGCAGGCGCACCAGCCGGTTGTTATGCGCCCTTTCGATAAACCTCCCGCCGATGGCCAACCTTCACAACACAAACTGTAAGCTCAATGTCGGAAATTGAATAGAAGATACGATACGCTCCCTGACGGACTCGGTACTTATCATCATGGCCGGACAGTTTTTCGCAACCGGGAGGTCGCGGGTTGGAAGCAAGTTCCTGGATGCGCTTGATGATACGCAGACGATCTTTCTTGGGGGAGGCTTCGATCTCCTTGGCAGCGGACGGCTTGATGAGAAGCCTATAGCTTGCCACGTTTTCTCAGATCGTTCAGAACATCCTCGAACGCAAGATTTGGTTCGCGGGCCCTTTCCTCGAAGGAGGCCAAGTCCTCGGCATCCTCTGCCAAGTTCAAGCGAACCGCATCATTAACCAGTTCCGAGATGGACCTGTCTGTCTCCGCAGCCTTGAGTCGCAAGGCCCGATGGATCTGAGAATCGAAATACACAGTAGCTCTTTTCATTGCTGTTTTCATGGAATCACCTTAGCATCATAGCGTTGTAACGTCAAGGGTGCGGAGGTTGTTACCCAGTGGTGCACCTAACGCTCGAGCTCAAGCTGACGGCTGCCCCGTTTCTCGCCGGGGCGCCCGCAGCTGAAGCGAAGCGTTGGGCAGACAGTAAAAATGGTGACGGAAATATGATGTTGGACGACATGCTGATGAATAAGATTGACAATATGCACAAACGTGCATACTATATCGTCAATGGAATATGAATGGGACGCCAGAAAAGCGCGGACCAACCTTCGAGACCATAGGATCGATTTCGCGGACGCAGTAATTGTATTCGAGGACGACGCGGCGATCACGGTCGTGGACGAATCTTCCGAGGAAGAACGGTTTGTCACGATGGGTGCTGACCAAATTGGCCGCGTCCTAGTCGTGGTGTATACGTAGCGAGGTGACAAGATCCGGATTATATCTGCCCGAAAGGCAACGAAACCGGAGTGCAAACAATACGAAAGGTGAGCAAAATGAAGAAAGAATACGATTTCAGTCGCGGTAAACGAGGAGCCATCGACCCCATTCCGCCCGGGAAAACTAGGATCACAATCCGGATCGACGACGATGTTCTTAATTGGTTTCGCCGCCAGGTTCACGCCCGGGGAGGCGGAAATTACCAAACGATGATGAACGATGCATTGCGGGAATTTATTCTGCAACACAAGGAGTCGCTGGAAGAGATTGTGCGGCGGGTGGTGAAGGAAGAAATAAAAAAGACTGGATAATGCTGCCCAACCGGTTGAAGCTGACGGCTCCTTCGGGTCACGCTTCCTGCGCTGTCATGCGTTGGGGCAAGAAGTGCGCCCCTCGGCCCGCAGCTTAACCGGAGCGTTAGGTTCACGCCTCAAGCCCAAGCGGGCTTGACATGGAACAACATTCTGGCTATATTATGGCCAGAATGAAATATGAGATCGTACTCGCCCCCGAAGCCTTACAAGACCTCAAGCGTCTCAAGGCCCGTGTTCGGGCAGAGGTGAAAGACGCACTGGAGAGGCATCTTCGATACGAACCTGTGAAGGTGAGCAAGCGCCGAATCAAGCGGCTTCGGGGGCTCTCCCATCCACAGTATCGCTTGATGGTTGGCCAGATCCGAGTGTTCTACGACATCACGGGACATGTGGTGGAGGTGTTGGCTATTGTTCCGAAATCAGAAGCAGCTTCCTGGTTGGAAGAGATGGGGGAATGAGCAATGAAAAAAGTGGCCCTGTCCGAGGTGAAGGACGACCTGTCGAGATTTCTCAGGATGGCGGAGAGAGAAGAAATCGATCACTCGTCATGGAAAGCCGGCGCTGGTGTCCTGATCGGTTTCGAGTCGGAGGATGACTGGTTTGATTATCGATTGGAGAACGATCCCCGATTTCTGAAACGTATCGAGTCCGCGAGGAAGAGCCTGCGGGCCGGCAAGGGGATCCGACTGGAGGATGTATAGCGGAACCTAACTGGCTGAAGCTGACGGCTCGCCTTTATTCTCGCTGAGCGCCCGCCGCTGAAGCGGAGCGTTGATTCATGAGATGAAAACACCCTCAATCAGCTCGACCGCCTCGTGAAGGCTCGTGTTTTTCCAAACCGGAGCCAGGCAATTCAGGAAGCGGTCGCGGAGAAAATATCACGCCTTGATCGGAGCCGGCTTGCGCGTGAATGCGCTAAGATGGAACCCGCCTTCGAGAAGGCGCTCGCTGAAGAAGGCCTCTCGACCGAGTTGGCGGAATGGCCCGAATACTGAGGGGTGAGGTTCGTTGGGCTGATCTGAACCCCGTCCGAGGAAATGAGCAAGCCGGCTTACGCCCGGTCCTAATATTTAGTCACGATGTGTTCAACGAACGTTCCGGCACGGTGATCGCGGTTGCAATCATGAGTCAACCCCAGCGTGCCGGTTTTCCTCTGACCTTGGAGTTGGATTCCAAGGATCTCCCTAAAAAGTCATGGATTAAGATCAGCCAGATTCGCACTCTTTCCGTCGAGAGAATCGGCAAGAGATTGGGTCGAGTAACGCCTGAGGAATTGGCTCAAGTCATTGAAGGGCTGAATGAGATTATCGGAACCTAACTACCGCGTCAACCGAACAGAACAAAGCCGTATACTGCCGCTTTATGGAAGAAGTCGCCAATCAAGGCAACCTGGCCGCGATTGATGAATGGGTGGCACCCGACTGCGTCGAGCACGAGGAGATACCGCCTCAAGCGCCGTCGGGACGGGAGGCCGTGAGGTTTTTCTTCACCCAATGGCGCGAAGGCTTCCCCGACGGGCAAGTGACATGGGAGAAGTTGATCGCTGAAGATGATCTGGTGGTCGGCTATGCGGTGTGGCAGGGGATGCACAGGGGCGAGTTCATGGGCATGCTGCCCAGCGGCCGGCGTGTAACGTTCCACGCCATTGACATCGTGCGCATCGCCGATGGCAAGATCGTCGAGCACTGGGGCGTCGCCGACAATCTGGCATGGATGCAACAGATCGGCGCAATCCCTGTGCCGGGGCAGGGTGGGAGTTAGTCATTCAACGAGTGTGACAAGCGAAACACGTCAGTTTTGCGATGTGAGAGTCGCTCAAAGCATTCCTCTCTTGCCGTACTCGCTCATTTCCTTATCTTGCTTCTGAATTAACAACTGCTGCAAAATAGCAAGGTTATGGATTTCCTCCGGCCGGAAAACCTTCTTCAGTTCGGGTACAAGGATTGCCTCCTGTGCGAGGTCGAACGCAAGGGGGAGGAGAAGAGGTGCATTCGCTGCGTCGGCCGGATGGACCAGCGCGACCGCCTCCTCTGGGAGATCAACCGGGAGAGGATCCGTCGGAACGCGGCAAGGATGTCCCTGGCCTACCCCGGCGCCGGCCACTTTTACAGCGGACGGTATCTCACGGGGGTCTTCTGGGCCTCCCTCCTCCCGCTGACGGCGGTATTGGTGCAAGGCACCTGGCGGGGGCCGACCCCGGGGCATCTGTTCCTCCTTTGCGCCTTCGGGCTGATCTGGTACCTCGCCTGGCTCGACGCGGGCCGAGGCGCCGGGGAACCGGTCGCCCCGTGCCAGAAAGCCTGCCCGGCGGACATCAATGTCCCCGACTACATCGCCCTGGTTCGCGAGGGGCGGCCCATGGAAGCGTTGGCCCTCGTGCACGACAAGCTCCCCCTCGCCGCCTTCTGCGGCAGGGCGTGCCCCCACCCGTGCGAGCAAAAATGCGTCCGGATCGAGTTCGGCGCCCCCATCGCCATCATGGCGATCAAGCGGTACGCGGCCGACGTGGGGTACGCCGCGGCGATCCGGCCTTCCTCTCCCGCCGGCGAAGAGAGAAGGAGGCCGAAGGTCGCCGTGGTCGGGGCGGGTCCCGCGGGACTTTCCGCGGCGGACACGCTGGCCCGCCTGGGGTGCGTCGTCACCGTGTTCGACGAGGCGGAGGAACCGGGGGGGATGATGCGGTACGCCGTCCCCGAGTTCCGTTTTCCCGGGGAGGCGCTGCGGTCCGACGTGGGGACGATCCTCGCCCGCGGGGTCGGCTTCCGGGGCGGCATGAAGTTCGGCCGGGAACTTTGCTTCGAAAGTCTCGCAACGGAAGGCTTCGAAGCCGTCCTCCTGGGGGTCGGGGCGGGTGTGCCTGTGCGGCTTCCCGCCGCCGGCGGAGAAGGGGAGGGGTTCTTCGACGCCCTGGCATTTCTTTCGCGCGCCCGCCGCGGGCACGGGGTCCCGTTGACAGGCTGCGTGGCGGTGATCGGAGGGGGGAAGGTCGCGCTCGATGCGGCCCGGACGTCCCTCCGGCTCGGCGCGCAGGAAGTCACGATGGCGTGCCTCGAGTCCCGGGACGTGATGCCGGCCTACCCGTGGGAGGTGGAGGAGGCGACAAGCGAAGGCGTGCAGGTCCTTCCCGGAACGGCGGTGAAGGATTTCCTCGTGCGCGACGGCCGGGTGGCCGGGATCGAGGCGCTCCGGGTGGAACGGATCGATTCCGACGCGGAGGGAAGAATTGTTCCCCGTATGGTTGCCGGCAGCGAGTTCGAGATTCCCGCAACCATACGGGGAAC
>Ga0209520_10000703_pt1 | contig 18709 bp, 20 predicted proteins | sample Rifsed16ft1_FD_184009 | JGI IMG/M metagenome (GOLD analysis project Ga0209520, IMG submission 184009) | Soil microbial communities from Rifle, Colorado, USA - sediment 16ft 1 (version 2) | ecosystem: Environmental > Terrestrial > Deep subsurface > Rock core/Sediment | place: Rifle, Colorado...
TCTCTACCTGCCGAAAACAAGCTATAAATTTAAGTCAGGCTTTACGGCTACTATTTCGTGGTAAATTGCCTGATTTTGTTGGCTAACAGTGGTTGTATTTGAAAATACGATGAGTAGATACGTTTCTAATATAGTTTTGATATCATTTGACATAGAGTAATTGACTTATTCCAATTTGTATTCTACATAATTATGTGTATTTTATCTGTGCAATCTGTGAAATCTGTGGTTTCAAAGGCTTTTATTGTCCTGAGGCAATGCATTGCTGAGCTATTTCATTTCAACAGAAAACTTCGTTACCTTTGGTTTTACCAGCCTCTCAAAATCTTTATATGCCATCTTGACCAGTTCCCTGTGAGAACCTGCGTTGAATGCAATCTCTTTGTCTTCCGTCAGACTTTCTGCCACAAACACATTCATTCCGTAGAGATTGCCAAAAGGCGGCATGGCGCCGACTTCACATTCCGGGAACATATCTTTAAATTCCTTCTCACTGGCGATTTCAACCTTACCTGACCCCGTTGCCTTCTTCAAAAGATCAAAATCCACTTTAGAGGAAGCAGGAAGAACAGCCATTGCCATTTTTCCATCAATTTTCACCATTACCGTTTTGGCCAGTTCTTTCCCGGGAATATGGGCAGACGTTGCGGTTTCCTGGGCTGTGAATGCCCGTGAGTGACTTATGGTGACGTACTTAATATAGTGGCTATCCAAAAATTCTTTTAACCTTTTTACCGGCATAGGAATCTCCTTTCTATTTGGGACTGTCTAAAAAATAAAATCATGTATCAGATAGTTTTTTCAAAAAACTAAATTGTTGCCATTATTTGTTTGCGGAACGGATCTTTTTTGCCTGTTCTTCCACCTTTTTTGCTTCATCATTATTTCCCATTTATTTGTAAAGCTCCGACATGTTCTCCAGTACAGTTGCCACTTGTGGATGATTTTTGCCCAGTGATTTTTCTCTTATTGAGAGTGCTTGCTTGTAAAGAGGTTCGGCCTCAGCATATTTACCCTGGGCATAATAAAGCAATGCAAGATTATTTAAGGATTGTGCCGTATTAGGATGATCTTTCCCAAACGTCGTTTCTGCTACTTTTATTGCCTCTTCGGCAATCTTTAATGCTTCAGAATACTGCCCCTGTTGATAAAGTTTTGTGGATTTGGCATTAAGCTCATTCCAAAGGGCCTCCTGGGAGTAAGCGACCTTACTAACTGATATAACCATTATCATCATTAAAATAACTTTTACCGATCTCTTCATTTCTAATCCTCCCAATTTTTCCATTAATTACATTAATATTTTTTATTTTCCTTTGTAACAACCCCCTAACCCCCTTTTCTAATGGGGATTAATTTAATTGTATAGGAATTTTCATTTTATTTATGCGGGTTACAGGGTGGCATGGATTATTCCCCTCCCCGACTGGAATCGAGGACAGGTCTTGGGAGGGGTTAGGAGTGGGTTCCTTTCCCCGTTCCCCGTTTTCACGAGGACAAGTTTCACGAGGACAAGGGTTGTGTAATCTCAGTGAATATTTCACGAATTACCGCCTTACCCACCCCTAAATCCCCTCCCAAGAGGGGACTTTCTAATTTAATATGCAACGGCTTTTTGGTATCAATTTGACATTGAATACTATGCTAAGGCACTCTCAAGGTCTTCTATTAAATCATCCACATTTTCAATTCCCACAGAGACCCTAATCAATTCGTCTGATATGCCTGTTTTCTCCCTGACCTCCTTTGGGAGAGATGCATGCGTCATGATTGCCGGATGTTCTATGAGCGACTCCACACCGCCAAGGCTCTCTGCTAAAGAGAATATTTTAACCCTCTCAAGAAATCTCCGCGCCGCCGCTAGTCCGCCCTTTATGAAAAAGGTTATTATCCCTCCAAAACCAGCCATTTGTTTCTTCGCAAGCTCATGTTGCGGATGTGACCTGAGTCCCGGGTAAATAACCCTTCTTACCTTTGGATGACCCTCTAAAAATTGTGCGATCTTCATCGCATTTCCCGCGTGTCTTTCCATCCTGACAGCAAGGGTTTTAATTCCTCGGAGAACCAGAAAACAGTCGAAAGGACCTGGTACTGCACCTGCTGCGTTTTGAAGAAATTGGAGTTTGTCGTATAGTTCCTTGTTATTCGTTACAAGGGCACCGCCAATAACGTCACTGTGACCGTTTAAATACTTCGTGGTGCTGTGCATGACTATATCGGCTCCAAGTTTTAGAGGCTTTTGAAAGAAGGGGGTTGCAAAGGTATTATCAACTGCAATTAATATGTTTTTCTTTTTTGCAATATGAGCAACTGCTTCAATATCTATCAGTTTTAGAAGCGGATTTGACGGACTTTCCAACCATACGAGCTTTGTGTTACTTTTTATGTATCTTTCCAGAGATTGAGGGTTAGTTAAATCTATAAAATCAGATTCAAGCGCATATCGTTTTAATACCTTATCAAACAATCGAAACGTCCCGCCATAAACATCGTCGCAGCAGATAACATGATCACCCGCATTAAGTAGTTGAGTAACTGCCAAAATAGCGGAGAGTCCGGAAGAAAAGGCGAGTCCATAACCTCCTTCTTCAAGAGAGGCAATATTTTTTTCTAAAGCTGTTCTCGTAGGATTATGTGTCCTCGAATAGTCGTATCCTTTGTGTTTGCCGGGAGATTCCTGAACATACGTGCTTGTTTGAAAGATGGGCGTCATGATAGCGCCCGTTCCTGAATCAGGCTCACATCCAGCATGAATAGCCCTTGTTTCAAATCTTTGGTTCATATTATCTCTCATTCTTATGTTACGAGTTAATCCCCATTAGAAAAGGGGGCAAAGGGGGTTGTAAAATGATCACGGAAAAACACAACCCCCTGAATCCCCCTTTGTTAAGGGGGACTTAAAAAGAATAACTTGATCACAGAGCATACAGAGATTATTTGAGAATATGTTTTACGCAAATTTTGATATTAATTTAGAAAACCGTTGGTCTTCATCCATTCGTCATTGTACAGCTTGCTGAGGTATCTGCTGCCGGAATCCGGAAGGATGACGACAATATTTTTGTTTTCTTTCATTTTGCCGGCAATCTTCATAGCCGCCCATACGGCGCTGCCGCTTGAGCCGCCAGCAAAGATGCCCTCTTCTTTTGCCAGTCTCCTTGCCATCAAGAATGATTCTTTATCATGAACCTGAATGATGTCGTCAATAAGGTTAAAATCAACAGCCTTTACGAGATAGTCTTCTCCAATTCCCTCTACCTTATACACGTGTGGTTTTATGAGCTTACCGGTCTTAAAATAATCATAAAAAACAGAGCCTTCCGGGTCCACTGCAATTATCTTTATTTCAGGGTTCTGTTCCTTGAGATATTTACCGGCCCCGCTCATTGTGCCGCCAGTGCCAATTCCGGCAACAAAGTAACCGATGTTTCCCCCTGTCTGTTTCCATATCTCAGGACCAGTGGTGTAATAATGGGAGTCAATATTCTTTGGATTATTGTACTGGTCTGGATAATACGAATTTGGGATTTCTCTGGCGATTTTTTTTGCAACACTGTAATAACTTTCTGGAGAATCTGGAGGGACGTCAGTGGGGGTTACGACTACTTCCGCCCCAAAAGCCTTCATCAGGTTCTTTTTCTCATCACTCATCTTATCGGGCATGGTGATTATGCACTTGTAGCCCTTTACCGCTGCAATCATGGCAAGGGCGGCGCCGGTATTGCCAGATGAATTTTCTACGATCGTTCCGCCGGGTTTTAAAAGTCCCTTCCTTTCAGCATCCTCAATGATAAACAAGGCCATCCTGTCCTTTACACTTCCGGCAGGATTGAGAAATTCAAGCTTGGCAAGGATAGTGGGGTTTATACCCCTTGTTATCTTGTTTAGCCTTACCAATGGCGTCCAGCCAATGGTTTTCAAAATATCCGGAGTGACACTCCCAAATTTCTCTATCAGGGCGCTGATGTCTGTGTTGGTAATGGACATGTTTGTTTTGAAATTTTAACCACCCCTCGTTCCCCTCCTTCGCAAGGAGGGGAGGAAGGGGAGGTTTTCTGCTTGATTTTGAAAAATAAATGGTTTTTAAATCTGCTTGCCTATTGAAAATGCCTTTCCAAGACACTCGCCGATTCCGTAATAAGCACGTATTTCAGGGGCATACAGGAATGGCTTTATTTTCTTTATGTCAGGAACGCCGCCTTCTCCGAGCACCGAATCTTCAACTTTAACGTCCACGATCTCGCCAATAAACTGGGTATGCAATCCTATTTCAACCGTTTGTTTTAACTTGCACTCCAAAATCAAGGGGAATTCCTTAATATAAGGGGCATCGACAAGGTCGCTCTTAACCGGAGTAAGTCCGGTAGCGGAAAACTTATCTTCCTTTGCGCCGGATGCAATTCCAAAATGATCGGCCTGTTTGACATGGGTTTCAGAAGGAATGTTTATCGTAAACGCCTTTCGCTCCACGATGTTCCCGTACGTATACGTAGCCTTCCTTACAGAAATCGCAACACAAGGCGGACTGGAACAGCAGAGTCCTCCCCACGCCACGTTCATTGCATTAGGTTTTCCCGCTGTATCGTAAGTTCCTACAATAAATACGGGTGTTGGATATACAATAGTTTTTGCACCTAAAGACTTTTTCATGCTTGTCCCCTAAATATTAATCAAACTCTACAATTACAATCAGAACGTTGTTTCGCTGTTTTCATGTTTAAGCATCTGATATTGCTAACAACTACAGTGCCTTCAAAAAGGCCGCCAACTCCTCCTTTTCCTGTTTTGTGAGCTGGACCTCAAGAATCAGATTAAAGAATTCTACAGTATCTTCCAATGTCAACAGTCTCCCATCGTGCAGGTAGGGTGGTGAATCCTTGATGCCGCGCAGTGGAAAGGTCTTGATGGGGCCGTCGGCGCTGGCCATGAGCCCATTGATCATCTGCGGTTTGTAGAAACGCTCCGCTTTAAGGTTGTGCATGAGGTTATCGGTATAGTATGGAGGTTGATGACAAATAGAACATCTGGCTTTCCCGAAAAATAACCCTTGACCACGAAGTTCGGCTTCTGTTGACTTCTTTTGGTCCAGCATACCATAAATATTCAATTTTGGAGCCGGCGGGAAGTCTAAGAGCGCCTGAACCTCTGCCATGAAGTGCACCTGACTACCCCTTTCAAGGATGTTGACACCTTTTTTTGTTGCAATGACCGGGTCGCCGTCAAAGTAGGCTGCGCGCTGTTCAAACTCGGTGAAATCCTCGACACTTTTCAAGGCGCGCTGAGAGCCGAACAACCTTTGAATATTCACCCCGCGTAAGGAAGGGGTATCGAGACGATGACGAAATTCCTGGGGGCGGATGTCGCCAACCAGATGGGTAGCAGCATTGGTATGCCCATTTACGTGGCAGTCAAAGCAGACAACCCCACGACTCGGTTGTTCCGCGCGGCGGTCTTCCGTTTGGTTGAAATTCTGCTGCGGGAAAGGCGTCACCAACAGCCTCAAGCCTTCAAGCTGTTTGGGATTCAATATTCCATTGAATAATTCGTAATAGTTGGCAATGGTCACCAGCTTGCCCTGAGAAACGTCTTCTAAGTCTGGCCGCGTGGTCAAATAAATTGGTGGCGGGAATTCTGGCAAAAAGTGATCCGGCAAGTCATAATCCAGGTCAAAGCGGGTGAGGTCTCTCCCCTCTTGCTTTTTGGTCTCTTCAATATGAAACTTGGGGAAGAGCATACCGCCTTCAGCATGATTTGGGTGGGGAAGTGGCAAAAGACCTTTTGGGAAAAGATTTTTTGTCCGGATATCTTCCGGAGTCATAGCTGCCAGGGTTTCCCAGGTTACGTCTTTCGGGAGTTTAACCCGTACACCTTGTTGTATGGATTTTCCCCGAGACATGGTTACGTCTTTAGCCGGGTTATCGCTTAAATCGTAACGTTCATTAAGTAAATCCATATGACGCTTCATTACTTCTGGTTTCGCAGCCCTCATTCGTGCCATCATGTCTTCAAAGGACTCAGTTATGGTCACAGGCGCGTAGCTTGTCTTTGCGGCCCTCTTTTTCTGGACGATAGCCTTTACCCCCTTTTCTTCTTTGATTCCCGCCTTGCCGGTTTTCTCTTCCTGGGCATATGTTAACCCCAAGGTGATGAGCATTGTGGCGAACATTACTAACAACGCACTTCCGTATTTTACTATTCGTTTTCTCATACCATTCTCCTTTAGCCTTTTTGTGAAATGACTACCGATCGATAGGTTACAAAGAAATAAAGTTACGATACCGGTTTCTTTAATGCCTTTAGTTGTTTTGCAAGTAATTTTAAGTGTTTTTTCTCTTCGTTTGCCAGTTGTTCGAATGCCGTTTTTCCCGCGGGGTATTTGGTATTTTTTGCGGCCTCGGTGTAATAAAGGATTGAATCCTTCTCCGCCTGGATGCCGATATTCAAGGCTTCGACATCTGTCGTTATTTCCGAGGCAAACCTCCTGGCTTCTCCTTTTTTTGTAAAGATACCCGTATCGGCCAAATATTTGAGATACAGGTCTACAGTGTAATCTTCACAACCCTGCACGGTGCTTGCCGGAGAAGTTATTTCAGCATATGCCTTTTGAAAAATGGACAGATGTTTCTTTTCGGCTGAAGCGAGTCGTGAAAAGATTTCTTTGACCTTCTCGTCTTTGGCATTTTTCATGAGGATAGAGTAAAATGCTAACCCTTCTTCCTCGATGTTTATTGCAATCTTCAGCGCCTCTGCATCATTAAAATTTTCATGTTTCATTCAGTGTTATTCTCCTCCCCTGTCCAAATCAAAACGAAGATATTTTAGATTTACGATTTTGGATTTAAAAATCTTTCCGAGTGCCTATTAGTGCTTGCCCGGCTCAAATTTCTTGCCGGCACTCGCAGAAGTTATATAGCCTCTACAGCCTTCATTTTAGGATCGCCCTCAGCAAGCTATCATATATTCCCTTCCTCTCTTAATAATATTTCCAGAAGTTTTGCTGAGTCAACTCAATAATCATTGAGTATACAAAACTCTTGCTGGAATTGCATTTTCCCTTTAAAAAATTAATAAAGCAAAACCTTAAGAAGAAGGCAAGTTTTTTGATTTTTTCATTATATTAAACACCAAACAGGCATCAGCGGCGGCTGTAAGCCGTCCGCTGGATGCTTTTTAACAGATGTGTTTTCTATTTGGGAATCTGGCTCAGCTGGATTCCAAGCGTGTCAGCTACCCCTTTGCCATAGACGGGATCGGCCTTCAGGCAGTGTCCTATATGCCGGATTTTGATTTCCTTTGGCGCGTCTCCCAAGGCACGGGCAGTATTGTCGAAGAGGGCATGTTGCTGTTCGGAGTTCATGAGACGGAACAGCATGCCGGGCTGGCTGAAGTAGTCTTCATCCTCCCGGTGGTTCCAGTGGTCGGCGGCTCCCCCCAGGCCGAGAGGCGGTTCGGCAAATTCAGGTTGCTGTTTCCATTCACCGTAGCTGTTGGGCTCGTAACCGGGAGTGTTCCCGTGGTTGCCGTCCACCCGCATAGCGCCATCGCGATGGTAGCTATGAAAGGGACAGCGAGAAGCGTTCACCGGTATCAGATGGTGGTTCACGCCGAGACGGTAGCGCTGGGCATCGCCGTAGGAGAACAAGCGTCCCTGCAGCATCTTGTCCGGAGAGAATCCGATGCCGGGCACCACATTCGCCGGGTTGAAGGCCGACTGCTCCACCTCGGCGAAGTAGTTTTCAGGGTTGCGGTTCAGTTCCATGATGCCCACCTCGATCAGCGGATAGTCCTTGTGGAACCACACCTTGGTGAGGTCGAATGGGTTATACGGGCAGGCGGCGGCATCCTTCTCCGTCATCACCTGAATGAAGAGCTTCCACCGCGGGAAATCCCGCTTTTCAATGTTTTCATAGAGGTCGCGCTGGTGGCTCTCCCGGTCCTTCCCGATAAGAGCCTCGGCCTCCGCATCGGTCAGGTTCTTAATGCCTTGCTGGCAGACCAGATGGAACTTGACCCAGTGCCGTTCGCCCCTGGCGTTGATGAGGCTGAAGGTGTGGCTGCCGAATCCGTGCATGTGACGGTAGGTGGCGGGTATGCCACGGTCACTCATGACAATGGTAATCTGGTGCAGCGCCTCGGGAAGGGAAGTCCAGAAGTCCCAGTTGTTGCGGGCGCTGCGCAAGTTTGTGCGGGGATCGCGCTTCACGGCGTGGTTGAGGTCGGGAAACTTCAGGGGATCCCGCAGGAAAAAGACAGGCGTGTTGTTCCCCACAAGGTCCCAGTTACCCTCTTCCGTGTAGAACTTGACGGCAAAGCCCCGGATGTCGCGCTCTGCATCTGCCGCGCCGCGCTCCCCTGCCACCGTGGAGAATCGGGTGAAAAGATCGGTCTTCTTCCCGACGTGGGAGAAAATCTTCGCTTTTGTATAACGGGTGATATCGTGAGTAACGGTAAAGGCGCCGTACGCACCAGAGCCCTTTGCGTGCATTCTCCGCTCGGGAATGACCTCCCGGTCGAAGTGTGCGAGCTTTTCCAGAAACCAGACATCCTGCAGCAGCATCGGACCACGCGGCCCAGCGGTCAAGACATTCTGGTTGTCGGGAACGGGAGCTCCGGCATTCGTGGTTAATTTCTTCTTCTCGTCTTTCATGGTCGTCCTCCTTTCGGGTTTTGATTTGGTTCAGCTAACAAATTATGATACAGTTTATGCCTTATAACAAAGAAAAATCATACATGGGTTCTGAAAAAATTCTTTTTGTTAAAGACCATCATCGCTTCCTCAATATGAGTATAATTTTTTGTTTCATGGATACAATCCCCTCACTGAAATTGCGTCTGCAACTTTTTTTACGGCTAGTATCATGGCAGCAGTACGCATATTTGATTTCTTTTCCTGAGAAAGAGAATGTACCTCCTGGTAGGAACGTTCCATGAGATTTTTAAGCCTGGCATTCACTTCATGTTCACACCAAAAATAGCACTGTACGTCCTGTACCCATTCGAAATAGGAGACAATCACGCCGCCTGAATTCGCCAGAATATCGGGGACGACGGGTATTTTACGTTCGGTCAGGATTTGGTCTGCTTCCGGCGTAGTAGGCCCGTTACCTCCCTCGACGATAATCTTTGCTTTTATTTTATCTGCATTTTTCCTGGTAATCTGATTGCCCAGCGCCGCCGGGATCAACACATCACACGGAAGTTCCAGTAGAAACGCATTCGTTATATTTTCAGCATGGAGAAAATTTTCGAAAGAACCACGTTCTTTATAATGTTTTATGAGGGCAATATGATTTAGTCCTTTTGGGTTAAAAACCCCTCCCTTCGAGCTGCTCACGGCGACGATCTTGCAGCCCATTTCGCTGAGCAATTTTCCCACAGTCGATCCCACGTTACCATAACCCTGAATCGCCACTTTGAGACCCTTAAAATTCATTTTCTTCGATTTGATGGCGTTGGCGATGGTAAAGGTAATACCAAGACCGGTTGCATCTGTTCGTCCCAGAGAGCCGCCGATATTAACGGGTTTACCCGTTACAATCCCCGGAGTACAATAACCATTATTCATACTGTAAGTATCCATCATCCACGCCATGATCTGCTCATTCGTATTCACGTCTGGGGCTGGAATGTCCTTTTCGATACCAATGATAGGCATAATTGCATACGTGAAACGGCGTGTAAGTCTTTCAATTTCGCCTTTTGAAAGTACTTTGGGATTGCAAATAATTCCTCCTTTTGCGCCCCCAAATGGTACGCCCACCAGGGAGCACTTCCACGTCATTTCCATTGCCAGTGCCTTTAAATCGTCGAGGGTAAGTTCGGGGTGATACCGTACACCACCTTTATAAGGACCGCGTGCCGAGTTGTGCTGTGCGCGAAATCCATTGAAAACCCTCAGAGAGCCGTTATCCATCCGCACGGGAATGGAAACGGTCAATATGCGCTCGAAATTCCTGAGCAGTTGATGGACGTCATCAGAAAGCAGCATGATTTTTGATACATTATCGAGCTGCGTTAACGCCGTTTGCCATGCGCTGTTTACTGGTATTTTTTCAGGCATTTAAACCTCCTCTTTGGGAAATAAGATACTACATGCCCTTAGTGTTGGAGTAATCAGCAGTCCATTTTTCCACCTGCGTATTTTCGAGGTTATAGATGTTCATCAAAGTTAATGGAGGAAAGTAGATATTCATGGTGACCAGATTCTCGTTGTGAGCATTTGACACACGGTGGATGGTTGTGATGTTTATGTAAGACAGACCGGTCGTATGAAACCTGCGGGCAAAGATGGGTGCAATCATACAGGTAGGCAGTTTATTGAAGAGTTCCTCTGTCATTGTACCCTCTCGTATGATTGTAATCCCAAGAGAACCACCGTGGTCATGTATCGGGGTAATCTGTCCTTTCTTAAAGCACAGGACCGTAGCCTCGCACTTGCTACTGATATGCACGATATTCCTTTTGTAGTCCTTGTCTGAAAAGCTGATATAGTCATCTATCGGCAGTTGTCTTCCATCCGTCTCCAGGATGCATTTTTTAAGTACATCCATAGACGGTTTGTCTGGTAATGATTCCAGGCGATTAATGAACGATCTTAAAATGATATCCATACATTAAAATCCTTTTGGCAAATTGGGATATACAAGAGGAATGGCATCGTATTTTATTTGGACCAGTTCCCCGGTCAATGCCTTCATAAATTCAATGAGGTCGTTGACCTCTTCCCCGGTCAAATTCAAGCCATGAATGTCAGGACTCTTGTTTTCACTTCGTCCGCCTCCTCCATTATAAAATTGTACTACCTCAAATAATGTGGGGAAGAATCCGTTATGCATATAAGGGGCAGTATCAGTAATATTCCGCAAGGTAGGAGTCTTGAATGCCCCTTTGTCGGAATCCTTCTTGGTAACGTTATACCGTCCTAAATCTTCTTTAAGCGGGACCTCCGTCGGTACTCCAATATTGTGAAATTTATTGTCAGTATAATTGGGACCGTTATGACATTTGATGCATTCTGCCTTGCCGTTAAACAGCTCCATGCCTCTTTTTGCCGATTCGCTCATGGCATGTTCATCTCCCTGCATATATTTGTCAAAGGGGGAATTTGCAAATACAATCGTGCGTTCGAAGGCAGCAATGGCCTTGGCTATTCCGTCAGCAGTTACACCTGTCCCAAAAACCTCCTTGAATGCTTTAACATAGCCGGGAATGCCGCTTAATTTTTTCACAACATTATCCAGAGTTTCAAACATTTCGTTAGGGTTCTGGATGGGGCCAAGCGCCTGCTCCTCAAGTGTTGCAGCGCGGCCATCCCAGAACTGGAGTTCATTATAGGCGCTGTTGATTATGGTGGGGGAATTTCTACCACCTTCTTTAGAGGCGGGGCCGCCAAGCATCCTGGGCAGACCATCGGTAAAACCCAAGACTGGATTATGGCATGTAGCGCAGCTAATCCAGTTATTTCCGGAGAGACGCGGGTCGAAATAAAGTTTTTTGCCCAATTCTATCTTTGCGGCAGTTTGCGGATTATCTGCAGGAATTGTCACTGGCGGAAGATGGCCGATAGTGGAAAATAATGGGAAATCGTTCCCATGAATACCTTGCATCGTCAAAAACAGAAAGAGAGTACATCCTAAAACAGATTTTGTGATATTTGATATTTTCATACTAAAAAACCTCCATTACAAATTTATGTTCAGGAATTCAACGTTACGTGATTGTAGCGCGAGATTTATCTCGCCTGAAGCGACCAAAAAGGTAATCAATAGAAATAGGCGACTTGAAAGTCGCGTTACAGCGTTGTAGAAGTCAACTCCCGTTATTGTGCCGAAAAACCTCCATCAACAAATATTACCTGTCCCGTAATATAATCAGATCTCTTATGCCAATCATCAATGGAAAATTCGAGGAAAGAACCGCCAATAAATGTACCAACATTATTGACAAGAATATCTATCGTTTTGAACTCACATAAAATCATTTCTACCATCCTGACAACGTCTTCTTCTTTTGTAACATCGAGGGCGATAGGGAGTGACTTTACACCGTTTTCCTGAATTTCTCCGGCCATTGCTTCTATTTCAGATAATGTCCGACTGACAACAACAACGTGAGCGCCAGACTCGGAAAGCTCCAGCGCCATGGATTTGCCAAGTCCTTTACCAGCGCAGGTTACCAGGGCAACCTTATCTCGCAGACTGAATAATTCGGCACACATAATTTTAGCCTTAATAGTATAGGATTCTCATCTTATTTAACGTGTATGATACGCTGTTATGATTCCGGTTTTTGTTTGGCAAGGATTTTACTAAGGTAATAATTAATCTGACGCGCCTCGGAATTATTGAGCAGGTTAGGATCGAACGACCGCATCAATTCTATGGTCTGTGCCCATTCTGAAGGTGTCTTTTTGAACGTAAATACACGTTCAAGGGTATGGCATTTATGACACTTTTCCAGAATAATTTTCATTCCTAATTGTACATCCATTTTTGTATCGTCAATCCCCAGGTTTTTTACTAAATAACCTACTGCTTCTAATGTCTCCTGGTCGTTCAGAATTGCCGGATCTTTTGCACGCATGCGTGAAACATAGTCTCGCCAGTCAGCTTCCGTCTTGACATAAGAAAAAACCCTTTCGAGGGAATGACAGGTGGAACACTTTTGCTGTACGACCTTTCTGCCGATGTTCACATTGACCCTTACAAGCCTTCCCCTGTCCGAAAGGACAATGTACTGGCTTCTGGCAGTGGAAAGCATGAAATATCCAGCGCTCAATGTAACCGTCATGAAGACAGCAATCATTATGATCATACCGTAGATCGGCAGGCGCAAACAATACTTTTTAAAGAGTCTCACGATGCATATCTTGACGATTATCATAGGGAAAATAACAATCCCTAGATAAGCGTGAATGGCATCCTTTGCATATAATGCCGTGGAGTTGATGGTAAGCTTTTGGAACATAACAACGCAAATGAATAGGTAAAGAGCAATAAAAATATATCCTGCTATGCGGTGTGCCCACCGGAAAAACCTGGGATGCTGCGTGGCCTTGATCCTCCCAAGCAGAATGAGGACAAGCGTAACGGCAACAATGCCGATAATAAGTAAGCTAAATGCTAATAGAGAAGTTGTAATCGGTCTCATGATATTAATGCTTCTTAGACAAACCCCGGTGAAGCAAACCGTAAGGTTTGCCCTAAATTATGTTAATTTATTAACGGTGTTCACTATGAATTGATCCAAGGAGTTTCAAATAATTCCTGGAATTAAAAGTTTCGTGTCTGTGCAAAACGAAGAATCACATTTTTAGATTATTTCAATAAGCTTTTGATATCGAAATCTGTTTCTAATATCTTATCTTTGAACCTGCTCACATCTACCTTTTTTCCCATGAGTTGACCCATCTCATACGCATTCTTCGTATCACCCAGGAAAATTGCGCCGATGATTCTTCCATCCTGGATAAAAAGCTTTTTATAGATATTCTTGCCGGGGTTTTTCACCTTGACCTGCTCAACGGTTTTATCCTCTACCAGCATGTCACCCATGGAAGTGAGGTGAATACCAGCGACTTTCAGGCTTGTGGATGGTACTGTACCTGCATACGTTTCCTTACCGCCGGTCATATTGATGCCAGCAATTACCCCCTGTCTTTGCGCAGCGGGCCAGATACCATATATCCTGCCTTTATGTTCTGCTACATCCCCGGCTGCGTAAATGTTAGGAATGCTCGTTTCCATACGATCATTTATTAGGATGCCTTTATTGACCGAAATACCCGCTGCCTGGGCTAATGCGATATTGGGTTTAATACCGGCAGAAACCAGGATAAAATTACTTTCGACGACCTTTCCATCCTTTAATTCCAGTATTTTTATATTGCCGGAGTCTTTTATGGATTTTGATTGGGCATCCAGAAAAAATTTTAAGCCCAATTCTTCCATCTGCTTTTGTAAAATTACAGAGCCTTCCGAATCCAGTTGTCTTGGGAGCAGGCGATCAAAAAATTCAACAACCGTTACAGAAAGCCCCAATTTCCTTAGTCCGTTTCCTGCCTCGAGACCGAGTAATCCTCCGCCAATAAGGGTAACCGTCTTTGCGCATGCTGCACGTTTTATGAGAGTTAATACGTCCTCTACCGTTCGTAAAGTAAAAACTCCTTCTGCAGTGTTGATGCCGTCTATAGGAGGCAGGATTCCACTGCTGCCCGTATCAAGTAACAGCTTGTTATAGGTAAAATTTGATTTATCGGTGAGGGTTATCCTTTGATTTTTTGGATCGATGCTTTTTACCGTACTGTTGAGGTACAACTGTATCTTATTTTTATGATACCATTCGCGGTTGTATACAAAAATATCTTCAACAGAGGCCTCTTTGGCCAACAACTCGGGCAGGCGCGGTCTGGAATAAAATGGGTAATGATCCTGCGTAAAAATCATTATTTCTGCCTGAAAGTCTCTATTCCGAATGGCCTTTGCCGCTTCTGTTCCTGCTACTCCATTTCCAATAATAATGTAATCCATGCTTAAAAGATATTTCTCACAGAATAAAATTTATTTAAGCGCCTATTTCATTATCTTGTAACAGTTCGGCACCCCCACCGGACCTCCCCCATCGAGGTGGAGGAAACGTTTTTCCCCGCCCCTGGTGGGAGGGGTTAGGGGAGGGCGGTGAACTGTTACATCATCTTCATCGACCAAAACTAATTCCTATTGATTCGGCTGTTTTTACCAACCCTTCTTCTGTGGGCACCCTTTTTTGACCTTTAGCAACATCATTTAGGGAAACAGACTCAATTCTCCGTCCCCTTAAACAAACCATTTCACCGAAACGTTTATTGGCGATCAAATCAACTGCCGCAACACCAAACCGTGTTGAGAGGATGCGGTCAAAGGCACAAGGGGAGCCTCCGCGCTGTAAATGCCCAAGGACGGTGACGCGTACCTCCATCTCAGTGCATTTGCCGATATCAGCCCCGACTTTGTTTCCAATACCTCCAAGACGTTCAGCGCTCCCACCTGCCTCAGGATCACACACTACCGACACCTCACCACCTATCGGTTTTGCACCCTCGGATACGACCACTATACTTGCCTTGCTGCCACTTTTTTTACGGTCAATAATCTTTTGACATACTTTAGCAATATCAAACGGGATTTCAGGGATGAGGATCACATCAGCGCCTCCACCGATTCCCGTTTCCAATGCTATCCATCCTACATAGCGTCCCATTACCTCTACGACCATGACCCGATGGTGGCTTTCAGCAGTGGTGTGAAGTCGATCCAGCGCCTCTGAGGCTGTTTGCACTGCGGTGTTAAATCCAAAGGTAACATCGGTTGCCAGGATATCATTGTCGATGGTCTTCGGAACCCCGACAACAGGACAACCCATCTTAAATAATTCATGTGCAATCGTAAGTGAACCATCTCCACCGATAACAACCAGGGCGTCCAGGCCCAGCGATTGAATATTTTTGATTACTTCTTTAGAGACGTCTCTCGCTTCGGGCTTGCCGTTTATTGTAACTTTATATTCAAAGGGATTCGCCCTGTTAGACGTCCCCAGGATCGTTCCTCCGATGGGAAGGATTCCGCGAACATTCCACAGTGTTAAGTTCCGCGTTTTATTCGGTAAAACAAGGCCGTCAAAACCATCCTCAATGCCAATCACTTCGCAGTTATATTTTACCAAGGCCGATTTCACAACACTGCGGATAACGGCATTCAGACCGGGGCAATCGCCACCTCCTGTCAACACACCGATTTTTTTCATGACGTATCAGCATCCTTTCGTTGCAGTTTCTGATGTCAAAAGACAAACCGCCTCTTTATCTCCATCCGCTTTCTGGAAGAGATAAAGCGATGGTTAGAAAATCCAAAATGGTTTCGTATATATAAACAGTTGATTTTATGCTCTCTTTTTGGGCGCTAATTTTCGTACGTATTTGGCTAATGCCTGCATCTCTTCGGGTTTTAGCTTCTCACTCCATCGGGGCATTTTGTTCTTGCCGTTCGTAATGGAATTTAAAATATCCGCGTCTTTTTTTGAAGCCTGCCAATTGGCATCCGCAAAATTTGGGGCTTTCAATTCATGCCCTCTTTTAGTGCCTTTACCATCGTCACCATGACAGGTAGCACAATGGTACTCAAATAATTTTTTCGGATTAATTTCCTCGCCTTCCTGCCCGTAGGCTGGAGAGAAGCCTGCATACAAGCCTATCATGACAAAAAAGGATATCACAAAGATGAAGGTAGTTTTCGCATTGCCCATAATCCACAATTCCTCCGTAAAAAATAAAAAAGACATGTATAGTGCTAAAAGTGAATTTATTTTTTCCCGAAACTCCTGACGACAGGAACCAGCGCCTTGACCTCATCAGAGGTTAGTTTTTCTTTAAACGGCATCATTTTTTCGGGTGTGCCATCATTGATTTGCTTGATGATCTGTTCATCGGTTACCTTTGCCTGCCAGGCCGCATCAGTAAAATCACGCGCTTCCAGTCCTACACCAAGCTCTGTAGGTTTGCCATCTGTGCCGTGACAGGTTTTGCAATGGGTCATATACAATTTCTTGGCGTCGATATCAGCCCTGGAAATGTGAGTGCCTGAAAAAAAGGCAACCATACCGGCAACGACTGCAACGGATGTAACCGCAAATATCCTTGTCTTAAGCATATTTTCTCCTCCTTATAAAAAATTTATAGAGATTTGTGATAAGATACTGTTTAAAAATATTGAATATTATCCTTCGTAAGTGAGGACGCGAATAACGCCCATCGTACCGCCATCGATACAGGTGGTGCTATCAGAAACAGAAACGACCTTCTTGATTTTGTTTGTCTCTAAAAATTCATTCACCTCCTTATCCAATGACATAAGTTCGTTATGGACGTGGAATATCTTAAGAGGTGAAGTAAAGGTTTTTACTTTTACCATAAATAGCTCCTTTGGATAAACAAAAAAATTATTTAGTGACGACCACCTCTTTTGATCCTTCCCAAATTCCATGAAGGTTGCAGCGGCTGAATGCCCGCAGAGTTCTCTTTCCCTCGTGAGGCAGAACGATGGTCAGCGTTACTTCAGGCTTATTGAGTTCTGCCGTAAAATCTACCCGGGAGATGTAAATGTGACCGCTATAAAGGTCAACAAACTGAATGAAGTGGCCATTTTCCATCACATGAGGCGCTTCCCCTACTTTTATGGTTACCGTAAAGGGCTGTCCGACCTTTATAGTTGCTGGTACGGTAATCACGGGTACGTGTTTCTTTGCCGTTTCCGCTGGGCCTGTAGCTGCTGTGTTTACCTGACAAAATAGACTTGTTTCTGCCATTTTCATGCTCCTTATTAAAAATGTTTATGAAAAATAAAACGCCTTTATATTAATTGCGTATATACCATCTTGATTGCCTTTACCGGACATATCGGGATACAGCGTTCGCACTGGTTGCACTTGTGCTGAATAATTTCTGCCTTCTCATTTTTCATAATGATGGCTTCAGTAGGGCATACATGCAAACATTCTTCGCAACCAACGCATTCACGTTTATCCACGGCAATCATTATTTATGCGCCTTTCCATGACTAAAATCCTTCGCCTCCGATGCCTCCCCACCACACAGTTCATTCCGCCAGGACTTCAATCTTCCTTAGTTTTACATGTTCTGCTTACAGTTTAGTTTTAAAAAAAGATGTTTATACATATCTTTAGTAGGGGCTGAAAATCTTCAGCCCTTACGTATCTTTTATCCAAGATTTTAGACACAACGTTCTATTCTCCTGGATTGATTTTTGTTTTCGTTTTTTCCTCAGTTACGATGTTATCATATGTAAGTGGGCCAATTTATACAGATTTAATCGCTAATTAATTTAAATGCAGTATCAAATAATAGGTCAAGATTCAAAATCTAAATGGATATTAAGCAATAAAAATGCCAATGGGTGGAAGATGCAAATTGACGTAAAACGGGGTATTTCTTTTGAGTAAATTCGTATGTAATAACTAACTCTTGACAAACCTTTTGCCGGAGAGTTGTTTTACCAATTTCTTGATTTCGAGGATCATCAAGGTGCTTGTGACGACGGAGGCGGGGAGTCCGGCAAGTTGTATAATTTCATCAATGTCTTTCGGACTGCTGGATAGGAGTGCGAATATCTTTTTTTCTTGTGAGTTAAGTAATAAGCTTCTGGGGTCGTTTGAAGAAGGCGTATCGCATGTATTTAGGAATTCTGCAACCGGACCCAATTCCTGAATGATGTCGGCAATATCCTCTACGAGCTTGGCGCCTTCCTTGATTAACTTGTGTGTGCCGCGGCTGTAAATGTTGTCAATATTTCCAGGAATGGCAAAGACCTCTTTTCCCTGTTCGAGCGCCCACTGTGCGGTTATCAGAGAACCACTGTTTAACGACGATTCGATCACAAGCACGCCAAGCGACAGGCCGCTGATCAGCCTGTTTCTTGGGGGAAAATTGCGAAAATCGGGTGGTGTGTTCATGGGAAGTTCTGAGACGATGGCGCCGTGTTGAGGGATTTGTTCTGCCAGTTCTATATTTTCCCGGGGGTAAATAACTCCCAGGCCGCAACCAAGCACGGCAATGGTGCGCCCGTTGGAATTGATTGCGCCGCGATGCGCTGCAGCATCTATTCCACGCGCCATGCCGCTTACAATACAGAGTCCTTTCTGTGCAAGCAATCGGCTAAAA
>Ga0209520_10000708_pt1 | contig 18616 bp, 28 predicted proteins | sample Rifsed16ft1_FD_184009 | JGI IMG/M metagenome (GOLD analysis project Ga0209520, IMG submission 184009) | Soil microbial communities from Rifle, Colorado, USA - sediment 16ft 1 (version 2) | ecosystem: Environmental > Terrestrial > Deep subsurface > Rock core/Sediment | place: Rifle, Colorado...
ATTTCTTACATTCATATACATATTGTAAAAAATCACACGAAACTGCCTTTTAATCTAGGTAAATTATGCACAAATCCATCATATAATTAGTTTTCTTATTTAGAATTAGACTAAATAAAGATAACGTGCAAAAAATACTATAATATAATAACTGAATAATTAAACTGTATATAAATATGTGATTACTAATACGATAACTTATTTGCTATAATAAATATATTGATATAGTATTATATATTAATATAGTACGATGTGTATAAATTTCTATTTATCATAATTAATATTATACAGACGAATTACATTATATAAACACCTATCAATCAGAATATAACTAATAATACACATACGTTCATGTGAAAAAATGTCATAGTGTCATACTAAATTATTAAGTATCAGTAATGTATGTAACTATGTAGATATATCAATACGTTTGATTCAAACCTGGATTTTCTCTGAGGTTTTTAGTTGCGTTTTATGTTTACGTTTCGGTGATTCAGGCCCCCACCCCTTTTTATATCGTATATATAGCCGACATATAGAAAACAAAAAAAAAGCATATTTGAATATTTTAGAATGAATCTAAATAGTAATAAAAATTTGCACAGGAAAAAAGTATAAATTATATTTGTTGCATGGAAGAATTAGGTTATGAAACTATTGTAGGTATGATAAAAAAAATCAGATTGAGGATAGGAGTAGAATTTATTTGAATCCAAGACAGGTGCGTTTAGAAGTGATAGAGATGTTAAAGGTTGAAGGGTATGGGATTTTAGAGAATGATAAATATATTGTTGTAAGTTTAGGATTTTAATAATTTTTTAATCTAAATAATTTGTTTTTTAAAAATAAAAGTCTTTTTTATAAAGATTAAGAGAGAGAAAATATGGCTGATGTTAATTTTCGTTATATATGGTATGTGTTAGGAATGAATTGTGTTTGTACAGAAATCCCGTACAAGTTGTGCGGAGAATCTGTACAAGTGTTTGTAAGTAAATGAGTGATAATGTATTTCAGAGTTGTGTTTTTAAGAAAGTTTGTATGATATTTCCGTACTTTTGAATGTATAATATTTTTATTACAGTATATTGTTTTAGAGTTTATAGGTTTGGATGTTAGGTTATTAAAAAATAACTGCTAGGAGTAATTGAATAGTTAAGAAAGTATAAAAAGATGAAAAATTTAGTAAAAGAGTTAAAGGAGTTTTTGAAAAAAGAGTGTAGGCGTAATGAAAGTTTAAGTTTTAGCCTAAAATCAGAAGATATTAAACAATTATCTTATTTTGCTGGTAAGATTTCTGGCTTAGATACGGTTTATAGCTATTTAGAGAAATGGGAATATATGAATCAATATAAGTTACAAGATTTTAGAATTAAGTTTAAAAAAAGTAGGGAAGAATTTATAAAAGAATATCCATTAACTCCAGATAAAGTGTTTGGTAAAATAATCGGGTACAAAGCTCCTTGTGATATGTTTGGTGGTTTAATAAAGAAAGGTTGGCATTATTCAAAAATTGAAAATAATTATAGATGTTTAAGGTATGATGTTTATTCTGATAATAAATTAGACTGTGTATTGCCTTCTGAAATAGTCGAAACATGGGAGGCTGTTTATGAGGAAGAAAAAAATCCTAAAATAAAAACTCCTAAAAAGAAGTACACTAAAAAAGATATGCTTGATTTTGTAAGATACTTAATGGAAGATACTAGTTATGACACAATCATTGAATTATTTAAAGCATGGAAAAAACAAAGAAGCTAGACGAGTATGTCTCGAGGGAGCAATGTTACTACTGCAAAGGAAAGGGTGTAGAAAGTTATTCTATAAAAGAAGTAGTATGTGTTGTATGTAAAGGCGAAAAAGATATCCCAGTATTTATAAAAATAGTAAAAAGTAAAAGTTATTAAAAATGAAAATATATCATACAGTGCTACCTGTTAGCTTTATTATGGTTACTATAATATGTTTTTATTTATCTATACAGAATAATAGACTAATATCTAAGAGTAATCGCCTATATGAACTTAATGATAGCTTAAAAATAGTACAACTATCAAAGGATTGTTTAATAATAATGAATGATAGACATATTTATAGAATGAGGAAGATTTGGGGTATCCCAGACAGTATTCCTTTCTCTTCAGAATTAATGAATAAATATCCTCCTACCAGCAAGAAACTTAAAGATTCGATGTAATTTAATTATAAAAGATAATAATGCCCGAAATAATTAAAAAAGAAAACGATGATGAAGAAAATGTATGAATCGTGTAAGGCTTTCGTGGAGGCTTACGAGGCTAAGAATAAAGATTTATTGGAAAAAGAAGAGTTTATGTTTATTGTTTTTTACAAAATAAAAAACATGAAATATCGTCAAGATGTTACATTAATTTTTAATAAAAAAGATAATGCAATATTTCGACACAAGTCAATAATAAATAAGATTTTGGAACAACATAATTATTTTTTTAAAACTACCTTTATGGCTAATGACTTAAAATTAAACACAATAGTTAGAATAAATTAGTATGAAAATGCTTTTAAGATATTGGATTGCTTTAGTTAATATAATTTTATGTTTACTTGAATTATTTAGTAAGATAATTTATTTTATTTTTGCTTTTTACTACATGAATGATAATTATCAACACAGAAAAATTTTCATATTAAGTTGGTTAATTACTGTAATTGAGCGATATTGTTATAAAAAAATATTTAAAATTTTATAATTAGTATGAATAGATTTTTGATAATTTTCTTAGTAATAGTAACAATTATTCCTATTTCGTTAATTCAATTATTTAGTCGTTTGTTTTATAAAAGGGATTGTTTACTTGTGGCTTATTATAAACTATGGGTCGAAGATGTTTTTAATTCAAATGAATAATTGCATGTGGCAAAATTTAATTCGTATAAAAAATATATTAAGCAAAAAGATGTTGTTTCAGGCATTATTAGAAAGAACATTTGTGAAGCAGATACAGGTGTTGTTATCGGGCATAAGATACTTGCTTTTGATAAAAAGTCAGTTGATACAGGTGTTTTTGTTAAAGTGTTCACATCAGATTTATCATGGCTTTTGTTATCAACATCTGGTTTGAAGTTATTACATTATATTTTTGAAAATTTAAAGATTAATAGTGATACAGTTAATTTGAAAACTAATGATATTATGAAAATTTACAAATATAAGTCAAGAAGTAGTATTTATTCAGGAATTAAAGAATTAGAATCAATGCAAATAGTTAGTAAAAAAGAAGATTCTATTTATTATATTAACCCAGATTATTTTTTTAAAGGAGACAGGAGTAAATTATGACAGATTTAATTGTAATAAAGCATAGATTCACAAGCCTTAATGCTTATATTAATGCTGAGAGAACTAATAAATATATTGCTTCGTCTATAAAGAAAAAGGAAACAGACTTAGTTGTTATATTGGTTAAAAATTGGATGAATGAAAAAAAAATATCACAAATCGAATATCCTGTTTTTATAAACTTTAATTGGATTACTCCCAATGAGAGAGAAGACCCCGATAATATTTGTTTTGCTAAAAAATTTATATTAGACGGAATGGTTGATGCAGGATTGTTAAAAAAAGATGGGAGAAAACAAATTAAAGGATTTAATGATTCATTTAGTTTATCCGACGAATATTCTGTTGAAATTAATTTTTGCTTATGACAAACTTAGAAATCGCAACAAAAATAGAGAATTGCTTTAATGCAATACATAATGGCTTTAAGCAATTAAAACATGATAAAAAACAAGAATTGTTAAAAATTAATTCCAAGGATAAAACCTATATCTTTTTAACTAAAGACGAAGAAGATTTAATAATAAGTAAGTGTTGTATTGATTGTAATTGTAATGAATTTGTAATAAAAAAAATATTAAATGGGGCAATCAAAACAAATTCCGAAAATAAAATTTAATATGTTCGGTTCTTGTAGAGCTAAGAGATATTATGAAAACTATAAGAGATTGAAGTTTGATAATGATAAGTTTAAAAAAACATTGCAATTAGAAGATATTGCTGTATTTGAAAATATTTTAAAAAGTTTATAAAATGGAAAATTGTAGTAATTGTAATCATTGGATTAAAGACGAAAAGTATAATATTGGAATTTGTGTAAAAGCAAGAATATGGACATTAAGTAGTTATATAAGATTCTTAGATGATGCAACAACTTCTAATGTTGAAAATAATCTTGATATGATAATTCAATTAGATAATAAACAAATTACTCATACAACAGTTAATCATTTTTGTTCATTACATGAAAAAAAGTTTTGATATATTAACATGTTCTAAGGCTGTAAGAATGATTATTCTTAAACGAATAAAAGAATTACAGGTTTCGTCTTATTTACTTTGTGTGAAAAATAAAGTTTATATAAAAACTTTTCATGCTTTTATGAGAACATTCAACCCAGAATTAACAGGGGTTAAAGCATCTCGAATGACACAGCGGAATATAATTGATATTTTAAATGATTTAGGTATTAATATTCAAATTGTATTAGAAATTGACAATAGTAAAGTTGATTTTTCACAAATTAAATCTAATAAAGTATTAAAAGTTACAAATGAAATTCAAAAAAATAAATTTGATGAAGATATATATAAAATAATTGATAATGAACTCAGTAAATCATAATGCAGTAAAAAAAAGAGAATTAATTTTACCTCATAAAGAGGTATTAAATCTATGCAATAAAATGATTAATCATGCTTTTGTTATTGAGATTTCAGACAATATTGAATCCATACACGAATGGAAGCGTGCCGAATTAGAATTAAGAGCAAAATTAGATGTTTTACGTAATAATATCAATTCAATAAGGGTCAATATAGAAAAAAAGAGAAAAAAGATTATTTGTATTTAGTCTAAATAAAAAGTATTTTTGTTGTTGATTAATTAATTAACAATTAAAATATTTTAAAATGGCACAAATTAGTTTAACAATACAGTCAGTTAATTACAAGACTGTAATCTCAAGAACACAAGGATTTGAAAGCGATTTAATGGAATCATTAATTGCAAATCCTGAAATAGCAAACACAGTAAATCCACTTGCCGGAGCATCGCAATTTGTTTTCAAAGGAGATGTTTATACGGTTTCTGAATCAGTTGCAACAATCACATCATTAAGTGGTGGAGGTGGAGCAACATCAGAAACAGGAACTCCAGTATCAAACGTTTCTACAGTTGTAGAACAAGGAATTGCAGGATTTCATCAAACAGTTATTACTGTTGATGCCGCTTGTCCTATTGTTTCAGTAGGTGCAGCAGTTGCAGAAGGTGGATTAAAAATCTATGATTTTCCAGAAGGTAGAATATTAATACATGGCGTTACTGCTAGTTTTAACTTATTAGTAGAATCCGCTGACGAAGCTGATTTTACAGATGGTACTCCAGAAGGAGATTGGGCTATTGGTACTGCAATTACTACAAGCAATACATTAGGAGATGCAACAGATGTTGATTTACTTCCTAAAACTGCATTTACAATGACTGATTACACCGTTGACACAACAGGAGCTTTGGCAGTTTCTGCACAATTTGATGGTACTACAACAGCAAAAGATGCAAATATTAATATTATTGTTGATGCTGCAGATATTGACGATGATGTAACAACTGCTATCACAGTATCAGGTACAGTAACAATTACTTGGTCTAACTTAGGAGACCTTTAATAATTAATAATTATAAAAGCAGTAACTTCTAATAGGAGTTATTGCTTTTTTAAATTTTTATATTATGAAAATAGAAAATGTACGACTAGAAGTTGTTGATAACGGCTTTAAATTATGCTATACTGAATTAACTAAAAGAGATAAAAAAGACCAATTTGAAAATCGTATGTGTAATTATAAAGAGCTTGTTTTTAAAGATGAAGATTCAGATGAAGCTATGAATGAGTTTGTTAAATATGCAAAACTTTCAAGAGAAAAAGATAATATGCAACAAATAAACCATAAATTAATGGAAAAGAATGAGTATTAATATTTTCTTATGGCAAATAAAGATGGGAATATAACTGTAAAGAATAAGCTTATAAAAGAAAGTTTTTTAGATTTTCTTTATGAAAGTTATCTAGCTGGAAATTGGCAGTCAGAAGAAAATATAAACTTATTAAAAAAGCATGGGTATATAAAAGATGTATTGCCTAGACAACCAATAGGTCATACTCAACATAAAACCAAAAGAGATTTTACTGTTTCGCACGAAATAGAAATTGATGCTGATAGTTATATTAAAATTCAAGATATATCAGGTATTGACCTTGATAAAATATCCTTAGAAAATAAAATACTCGAAGAATATGACGAAAGCGATATTCAACCAAAAATATTAAAGGTATCAGGTGCTATAACTAAAGAGCAATGGCTCCCAGAAAGTATTATATATCATAAAAAGGATTTTGTAAATTGGATTGATAGTATTAATTCAGGATTTCAAAATAAAATTCATTATAATAAATTTGCTTTATATTGTCAACAAGCCGATGATTGGTATTCTGAAAATGATAGCATTGTAAATTATCATGATATTGACGAACAAAAAGAATACATCTTTCAAGAATTTGATAGGTGTAGAGATAATGTACTTTACTTTGCTAATAAATATGGTTATTTAGTTGATGAAACACAAGATAGTGGTAGATTAAAATTTTATGCAGGAGAAAATTACGAACACTTAAAAATAATTTGCTATCTAAATGATTGTGGTTATTCATTTATACTAGGAAAACCAAGACAAGTAGGAGGTACAACAATACATGGACTTATTGCATTAAGAGATACTACTTTACGCTCCAATTTTTTTACTAAATTTATAACAAAAGATAAAACATTAGCCGGAAAACAATTAGATGAAAAAATAAAATATCCTTACGGTGAGCTTCCAGAGTTTTTTAAATTAAAAAGAGCCGTAGATGCAAACGAAGACGAATCATGCATTTTAAATGATACTGAAACATTATTTAATATTGGTATTAAGTCTAAAAAAGGAAATGGAAAAGGAATCAATAGTAAAATAGAAATTGTTGCCCCTACTAAAACAGCAATAAATGGTGGAGCTCCTCCGAAGGTTTATATTGATGAAGCAGACGATGTAAGAGGTTTGTCTGAGATGATGACAGAAGCCAGACCAACAATGTTTAAGAAAGTTAATAACAAACTTAAACAAGTTCGTCAGTTAATAATATGGTCAACCGGAACATCATTAAATGCTGGTGGTGATTTTGAGATAGAATGGAATAAATATACTGCATTATGGAATAAAAGGGAATTTGGAGCTGGTATAATCCCATTATTTTTTGACTGGACCACACGTTGCGATTACAAAACATACCAAGATGAAAAATTAGCATATTCTGGTGGTATAGATGGAAAATCAATATATCAATTTTATCAGCATTTCCCATCAACTCCTGCTGATATGTTTCGCTCTTATGATAATACTCTTATTGACAGAGAAATAATAGAAAAAAATATTGATAAAATTTACAATAGCGAACTAGAGCCTTGTCAATTTGGTTATTTTGAGCCAGAGTATGATAAATCTATTGAGTATGATGAAAAAAGCTATGTACCTTATAAAATTATTGGAGCAAATTGGATGCCTTGTGATGAATTAAATGATAGATGTTCTACTATTATATTTCAACATCCAAAAAGAGAGTGGATTAATAGATATTATCAAGGAACTGACCCTATTTCATCGAGTACAGGTTTATCAAAAATGGCTTCTAGTATTTGGGATGAATATTATCATACAATATCTGCAATAACAAATATTAGAAAATCAAATAACCCAAACTATTCATTTTTACAATCAATGTTGTTAGGTATTTATTACGATGTTAAAAAAGAACTTGCTGAACGAAATATTATTTTACCATACCAACAATTTAAAGAACATAATAGTTTTGTAGATAATATGGTTATTAATTCTGAATTGCCAGACTACCTAAGTTCTGGGGAATTATCTGAAATAGGTGTGGACAATAAAGGTGATAGAAATAAAACCATTATTGAACGAATGAGAGAAATGGTAAGGACTTATGGGGATCGTATATTTATTCAATTATTCTGGGAACAACACAGGACGTTTGTAGGAGTAAATCAAAAAACAGGATACGTTAAATGGGGAACAAAAGATGCTAGAATTTTCAATGATGATACTTTATTCGCAACTGTATATTCTTATATATGTGCTAGTTGTTTTAACTCAACACTACACCCTACAAACACAACATCAATAAAAGATAGAAACGAAGAAGTTGAATATGAATTTAATTATGATAGTAATTGGAATTTAACTAGACAAATAGTACGAAATTAATGGAAAACGAAAAAGATAAATACGGATTATTTTCTCCAATAGGCGGAAAAGATATAAGACAAACATATCCTGAATTAAAACAGATAAAAGAATTTATGGATTTGTCTGCAAAAGAATTTTTATTTGCATGGCATTATGTATTTCATTTTACAAAGTCTAATATTCCACAAGATAGACTTAGAATTGTCAAATCTATTGTTGAATCATGGGGTGAAACAATGGATATAAAAGAACAAGAAAAATACAAAAATGGTAATTATCCAGACAAGGTACGTATTGCAATAAGTAAATTAGAATCTTATGAATTATCTGCAAGGTTGAAGGCTAGATTTAATGCAGAAAAAACAATGCTTGATTATCATCATGTATTATCAAATACAAATATGGATGATTTTACTGGAGAGGATAAATGGGATAAGATGGCTAAATATATAGCTATAACTGAAAAGATTAGCGAAAATACTCCTAAACTATTAAAGGCTTTAGAGGAGAATTTCGGAATATCGGATAGTACAATGAATAAATATAGAGAATTTAATACATCATTACTAGACGAATACCATAAAAATAAAAAAAATAATTAACAATGGGAAATTTAATATTATACGCAACTAGACCAGATAGATTGATTTCTAATAAAGACGAAAAATATGATTCTGAAATGGCTAGATATTGTATTTATGCTGGAGATAATGATATTCGTCAAAAATGGGCTTATCAATCATGGATTAATTATAATTTTTGGGCTAATAATCAATGGATTTTAAATGAAGACCTTGAAACGTTTTTAAAAGACGAAGGTAATCAATCGAAAAACAGGATTATGACAACTATTAATACAATATTTAGACAAATAGCTCAATTCATGGGTAATGCAAAAAACCTTAATCTAAATATTGGTGCCGAAAATCTATCATATAAAGCAATTAATAGAAGGGAGGAAAAACTTGCAGAAACATTGCACTTTCAAGAAGTTGCTAATTATGCTTCCGAGCCTATAAAAGAATTTATAAAAAGTAAATATCCAATAGGCAATTCAAAAGAAGAAACAGAGGATATATTTAATAATTTATTTACAGATGAATATACAAAAGCTGTAAAAAATCTTATTCAATATGTTTTCAAAGAAGAAAAGATAATGGATAGAAAAGAAACTTTTGCATTTGATTTAGCCTTGTCAGGATTAGGCGTTGGAAAATATGATATTTATAACAATAATTTTAAAATAAGACAGATTCCATCGCAATCATTTTATTGGGATACATCAGCATTAGAATATGATTTGTCTGATTCTGAATTTATGTGGCACATTGAAAACATGTTACCTTCCACTATTTATGAAAAATATAGAGTAGCAAAAGATATAAAAGAAAGAATAGAACAAACTATTAAAAATACACTCAATCAATTTTCAAACAATAGCTATATAACCAATGGCAGAGTGCCTGTTTATCATATTGAATGGAAAGATTTTGAAGAAGTTGAATTTGGTTATGTAAAAGATGAGTTTGATTATCCGTATTTAACAAAAATAAATTTTACTTATCCAAATGAAGATTTACCAAGATATACCGATAAAAATTTAATTCCTGTTGAACAACTAAATGATGTTCAAAAAGAATTATTAAAAGGTAGTAATAAAGGCACTTTAACATTAGATGTTGTCAGGTACGCACATTTAATTCCGAGCGAAGTAATTTCAGGTAATAAAAATGAAGATAGGCATAATGACATAATACTTGAAAGTGGTGTTTTAAAACATAGTGATTCTGATACTTATAGATTATGTAATATTAATTTTTCCTATAAGGCACATTGTTGGTATTATTGGCAAGGTTTAATATATACTCCTATAAGTAATTTAATCAATCCTCAACGAATGATTAATCGAACTGCATCAGTAATTGAAAGTTTAGTAAATACTACAACACCTGCTAATCTTTGGTATGATAAAAGCATGATGACAATGGATGGTGGCGAAAAAAAGGCTTTAAAAAATAGGTATCAAGGGAAAATGATTGGAGTAGATGCAAAAGGGAGGGGTATTAATAATGCCGTACAAATAGTAGGTTCTTCTTTAGATATTAATTCATTAACATTTAATTCAAATAGGATAGCAGAATTGATGTCAATACAAGACAAAACTGTTGGATTAAATGAAGAAATTAGAGGCGAAGGAACAGGGAGTGAACAGTTAGTTGGAGTAACAGCAATAAATATTCAAAGAGCAAGTTTAATTCAAGAGCCATTTTATTCTGCTATAACTAAAATCTATACTCAATTAGGACAAGCGGTCGCTAATGTAGCTAGACCATTATATGCTAATGATGAACGTAAAATGGCAATTATACTAGGTGATAAAAGTGCCAGTATAATAAATTTAGCAAAGGAATATTCGATTGAGGCATTTAGGGTTTTTATTAATCAAGAGCCTGATATAAAACGACAAATTGAAATGAGTAATGCAAGGCTTGACCAAATGTTAATACAAGGAATTATTAATAAAGAAGTTCACGCTGATTTATATAATAGAGCGACTGCAGAGGATATTGCAGAAGCAATTAGAGAAATGGTTAAAAAGGATAGGGAAATTGCAAAAGCACAAGCCGAAGCTGAATCACAAGGTCAAGCACAACAACAACAAATGATTCAACAAGTAATGGCTGACACAAAACAGCAAGAACAAACTCAACGTGTTGATAATATTGTAAAAGAACAATTGGATAGAGAAAATAAGATACAGCAAAAATCTATTCAAAAACAGCCACAACAGACTGCATAAAATAAAAGCCTTTAATTTTTTAAAGGCTTTTTTTATTATCATTATTTAGTCTAAATAAAAATAAATTTAAAATTATTTGTAATTAGTCTAAATAAAAATTATTTTTGTCAAACATATTTAATAATTTATATATATTGATATATGCCAAACGAAAATGAAATAATTGAACAAATAGGAACAAATATTGATGAATCTCCAATGGTTAATAATATTGGAGCTATGTTAGATTTAGATAATGACGAATTATTAAAAGATTTAACAGAACAAAATAAAATCAAAGAACCTGAAAAAAAGGAACTAATTAAAAAAATCGAAAAAACAAAATTTGATAATCCTTTATTAGCCGACTTAAATATTGAAGAAGAAAAAGAAATTATTCCTATTGAATTAAAATCAGTAGAAGATGTTTATTCTTTAATAAAAAGCGAGGCAGGGCTTGATATAAAAGAGCCTACACAATTAAAGGAGTTTGCTACAAAATATAAAACACTCGAAGCTGATAATATTTCTTTAAAAGAAAGTAAAGCTACTTTAGATTCTACATTAGATGAACTTTCTCAATTACCCGACGATGTATATGGAATTTTAAAAGTAGCTCTTGATAAAGGAGATTATTTGGCTGAAATGAAAAAATTAGTTTCAGATAATACACTTCCTTTTGACCATACTTTGCCTTTTGAAAAACAAGATACACGTAAAATGTTAGAATATTTTTATCCTAACGAATTTGAAGAAGATGATTTTGATGATATGGATTCAAAATTAATAAAATTATCTTCCAAAAAAGCAAAAGAGGAGTATGATAATCTTGTTAAAAAAGTAAGTACTCCAAAGAAAACTAATTACAGAGAATCAACTCAAAAAGAAATTGAAGAATTTAATACAAAATTCACAACTTCAATTGATAATTCAGTAAAGAGTTTATCTGAAAAATCAAAATATTTTAAAGAAGAGCAAATCGGGGAAGTTAAAAAAATAATGCAAGGCGGTCAAAAAGTAATTTTTGATATATTTTTTGAGCAAGACGGAACATGGAAGCCTGACGCTGTTAAAAATCTTTTATTTAACAAATACGGAGAAAATGCTTTAACTACATTAAAGGATTTTGTAAGCAAAAGAACTGAAACAAGAGTACACGAAGATTTATTAAAGAGAAATGAACTAACAAAAGGTAAAAAAGAAAATGAAACATTTAAACCTAAAAATTCTTTTGAACAAATTTTAGCCGACAATATCGAAAAGAAAAACAACAATTTAGTTTTTGAATAAATTTTTTTAACTTTTAAATAAATAAATTATGGCAAGAGGTCTTATAGTTCCTAATGGAAATAATAATTTAAACCCAACAGGAAGTGAATATGCTGCACTTTATACATCAAATCAAACAACTGATTTTTTACGTAAAGCGATTGAGTATGATATTGTAAATGAAGCAAATAAAAAATTCATTTTAAATCAATTAATTAATGAAGTTCCTTTAGAAGATGTAGATAATGATGTGTTTACATATTTATCTAAAATTTGGTCAAGGGAGATTCATACAGTACAAAGTGCAACTGCTCCGGGAGCAAGTGTTACGGTAACATTAACTCATGCTACTGGTTATTATGACAGTTTTTTCCCATTTCAAGTAAATGCGATTATATCTGGTTCTGATGGAATTAGTTATATTGTTACTGCGGCTACTGCTGCAAATACTGCAAATACATCAACTTTTGTTATTAAAGGAGAAAATGATTCAGCTAGTGCAAGTAGTGCTGTTGCTACACAATTTGTTAGTGGAGATACTTTTACAATAGAGGGAGTATTAAAAGCTGATGGTATGACAACCTTAACAGGAAATGTTAAACCTGAGTTTATTAGTTACTTTAACTATGTTGAAATTTTTGAAAGAAAATGCAAATGGACAGAACTTGAATTAGCAAAAATAGCTAATACAGGAACAACAAATGCAATGAAATATGAATGGGAAGAAAGCAAAGAACAATTAATGCTTGACCAATTTGTAGCGTTTGTAAATGGTAAAAAGGCTGAATTTAATGTTTATGATGCAAATTCTGGAACATATAAAAAAGCTAAAAAAATGGACGGATTTTTCACAATAATGAAAACTCATGGTTCTCCAAGTGCAAATCCAACCGAAGCAGGTTTGTTAGCAGCATTTGAATATTTGGCATTATCTACAAATAAAAATGTAAAAGGGTCTAATCGTATGTTGTTAGGAACAACTGCCTCTTTAAATATGTTAGAAAAAGCATTAAAAAGAGATAAAATCCGATACACTCCTACAAATAGCAGAATTGCAGACCTTCAATTGGATATGATAAAAATTGGCGGTGCTGGTTACGTACTCGTTCCTGTAGAAATGTTTTCTGCTGATGCTGGAGTTTTACCAGCCGAATTTGACAGAAAAATCATATGTTTAGATATGAATACAATGTCTCGTAAAAAAATCAAAACTTTACCTGCGTTAAAAGTTATTACAACAGATGATGTAAATAAAGGAACTCAAAATGACGAAACTATTTATGCTGTTAGAGCTTATCAGTCATTAGCAATGAGACAGCTTGACGGTTGTTTTTCAATAGATATTCAATAATATTTATTAAAATATATAAAAATAGGGTACTTGTTACCCTATTTTTTTACTTAAAAATTTTCAAAACATGGATGAAAACGAAAAATTGCCACAAGGTTGGCATTTAAAAAAAGAATTTATTGATTCAGAAGGGAATGTTTATCATAAAGGAGTGTTACAGTCTGATTTAAAAAAACAATCACTAAAAACAATTGAAACATTAATTGACAAAAACATGGAAACTAATAAAGAAACACCAACAAAAAGAGAATTAGAGTTAGAAGACAGATTGGCAAGACTTGAAGGAGTAATTTCTTCTAATTTGTCAAATTCTAAACCAATGACAAGCAATGAATTAGCAGAAGCAATCGCCACAGCTAATAGTATTCAAAGCGGTCAACATGTTTATACACCTATATCATCAATTGATACTGATGATTATGACGAAAAAGGAGTTGAGTTTATTTGCCGTCAATTAACTTATGTTATTACAGATGATAAAAGAGGTAATTATGCAGTTAAGCCCCCTTTAAATAACCTTATTAAATTTAAATTTATTTCAGGAAGAGTGAAAAACCAAAATGGAGTAAATGTTTATTCCCCGATTAGTAGATATATCTCTCATAGTAAAAAAGAGCAAAAATGGTTAAGAGAATCTTCTTTTTATAATAAAATAATTTTTGAAAAGACAGAAACAGTTATTAAAGACGAAACTGAATTAATGTTTTTGTTTGCAAGTAAGGTAGGAAAATATTTAGATACTTGCGAATCATCTCAAATATTAAAATTGGCAAAAGAAAATTCATTAAGTTTAGCAGAGCCTTTGGATTCAATTAAAAAAAATCTTTTAATTATATTAACTAAAAAAGAAATTGCTAAACAAAAACAAATAGATGCTAATTTAAATAAATTAAAATTAGAGGAATCTTTATTTTTACAATAAATGATACTGGTTCAGGAAATAATAAATAGGTGTAATTCATTTTTGGATTCAGAAGGTAGCGATAGATTTAATTTCGATAGAGATTATATCTTCGCTATCAACTCATCTATTGAATGGGTTACAGGCTTGATTAATTCTATTTATTCAAAAGATAAATTTCCTTCCAAGTATTTAGAAGAACTGACTAAGTTAAAGGTATTCAAGACAAGTAATAAGTCTAGGATATACTTAAACGAAACTGTTATTGGTCATTCAATATGGAATATCTTAGCTGTTTATCCTAAAATTGAATATACAGGGAGTTTAACAACACAACCAAACTTAACAGTATCAATTTATTGTCCTAATGCAGTATTTTCAAAAAGTAGTAAATCTGCTAAAAGATTAACCGTTGAGCAATGGAATGAAAGAGATAAAAACATATTTCTTTCAGGTTCTCAATATTTTGAAAACATTAATTCAGAATTAACGGATTATGCTTACCTCGACCCAATGACCTATGAAAGTAATCCTGAAATAGAAATTTCTCCTGTAGTAAATAATGAAACAGTTGCAATATCTTATTTAAAAAAACCAACATCAATCACTGCAATTACTGATAGTATTGAGTTTCCTTTATCATTGACAGATTTATTTGTTCAAAAAACATTAAATTATATTTCGATAAAAGAAAACGAAATAACATTAAAACAATTAACTGATTCAAATATTAAAACTTTAATTCAAATATTCACATAATGACAACATTAAGATTATTTGCAAGTAATATTGAATTGCAGTTAAAACAAGCAAAAGTTGATGGTATTAAATTTAATCAAATACTTTTTTGGTGTTCCTTTTTTATTAATGAATACCGATACAAAAAATCGGTATCACAAAATAGTATTGGTTTTCAATTTGATAGTGGAGCGTATTTGTCTATATTTAGTAATATTCCTGTAATAACAGCCACTGGCACAACTAATCCTAACATAATTGCTGGTAGAAAATATATTGAAATACCTATTTCTATTTATGACTTTAATAATGATGAAGGAATAAAATATATTTCTTATACTGACTTTTTTAAATCTTGTCAGCCTTCTTTTACAGCAACTAAATTCACAAGAACATCTCCAACTAAAGCACAAAGATTATATTTTTCTGAATATGAAAAGCCTAGTCCGAATAATCCGTACTTTTATAGAGTAGGTCGGTATTGCTATTTTCTAGGAATAGATGAAATTGATGTACCTTATTTAGAAGCTGGTTTAATAACCACTTTTAATCCATTTACTGCAACTGCATTAGATGAGCCATTAGATGTTGGAGAGGAAGCATTGGCAGTAATCACAAAGCAAGTATTAGATTTAGGTAGATTTATGATGTTAGTCCCAGAGGATTTATTAAACGATTCAAAAGACACTAACGCACCACAATCAGTTCCTAAAACAAAACTAATAAGTGTTAATGCTGGTGCAGTAGATACAAATATGGAGCAATCAAACGAATCTCAAACAGAGTAATAAGATGAATTTCTCACCTCAAAATATGGTTTCTGCAAACGTTATTATGGCTGACGTTTTAGTTAGTCTTAATGATGAAGACCAAAAGTTTTTTAATCCGGGTTTTTATATTTCACAAATTCAACAAGCTTTACAAGAACTGTCTTTTGATACTTATTTTTTAAATTTACATAAAGACTTTGATTTTCCTAGTGAAACATTATCATTAGAAATGCCAAAAGGTTCATTTAATTTAAAGCAAGTATATGTTTTCAATGGTGATAATTGCAATATTGAAAGTTCGAAATTAGTTTGGATTAAAGATGGTTATATTACTTCGGGAAAAGATAAAGGTTACACAGCCAGAAACAAAGAAGGAAATACAGACCCATTTATAAATAATTACAGAAGTAGTATTGTTAGTAATTATTTGCCTGTTTCAGATACAGATGTTTTATTTTGTTCAATTCAGAATGGTCGAATAATGTTTAGTTCATCATGTTCTAGTTATAGCAAAGTAAGATTAGAATATTTGGGAACTATGTGTGATATTGGCGAAGTTCCTTTTATTCCAACGCATTTCAGAGAGGCTGTTAAATTATGGGTAGAGGAAAAGTGTTTACGATACCTAAAAGCACGTAATCCAAGATTTTACAGACCGTTATGGGTTGATGTTAATTCATTATTAAATCAACCATTTGTAGGAGCGTGGGATATAGCAAAACAAAGAGTTTCAAACATGGATTCAAAAGAAGCAGACGATTTAAAAGAGTATTTTACAAAAATGAATTATTGATTTTTTCTTTTGTTTCGGTTTCGTGTTTCATGTTTGTTTAGGGTGGCAGTCGAAAGATTGTCGCCCTTTTTGGTTTCAAACCAATATCTTGACCCTTTTGAGAAAGGCTTAAACCCTTTATTCTTTTTCAATATTCCACATTTCTCACAAATAAAAATAAAGTAAATATTATTTTTATCTTTTAAATATTTTTTACATTTATAAAAAAACCATTAATGTTTACATTTTTCATTCATATTTTTCCCCTCATAAATACAATATTTATTATGGAAATATGCGGGGCTTTTTCTGCATTTTGCAATTTCTTCCATTATTTCATCTTCGGTCATTATCTTTCCTCCTTTTTATTATTTTGTTCCATAGATAAAACTCTATTTATTAGTCGCTGGTTGTTTATTAATTCATCTTCTTTTTGAATAGAAAAAATAAAAATAAACTCATAAAACGTTTTTTTATTATAGTCTTTTAGTATTAACCTAAAATACTGGGAATCCTCTAATTTATCAAGTGTAAATTGATAATTTTTTTTGAGATGTTTCTTAAATACAGATTTTAATGATTTAATATTTGTATCTTTAAACTCTTCATTAAATAATGATTCATTAAAATAATTATTTATTTTTGTAATAAATTTTATTTTCAACATAATTATCTGTTACTTATTAATAAATTTTGGTATATTATTTTCATCAAAATAGTTCCTTTTTTCATAGTATTTTATAGTACTAAGAAGCGAGTTTATAAGGATTGACCCTTGTTGGGCGAACTACAACGCCCTGTATTCCATCGGCAAAAGCGTTTGGAAATACTTTTCTAATAATATTGCCACCACCATTACAGTCTGCATTTAGTTTTATTCCTTCTTTTGAAATAAACAAACCACGATATTTTCTTTTTCCTAAATATGTTTCGTGATGTGCAATAGAATGCGACCTTATAAAATATATTATTTTTTTTTCGGTCATATCGTTTTTTATATAAAAATTAAATTTATATTTTTTCCCTTGATGTTTGATTATCAACTCCCTAAGTTCTTCTATGAAATCCTCATTTAATAATTTAAATTTTGTATGAATTTCAAGATTTACAATTCTATCAATATCTTTTTTAGGATATGATATTTTTACAAGAAAAGTTGGTAAATCTTCTTCTGTCATATTATTTTTTATAAAATATGGTTAAGTATCTTTTATCTGTTGCAAAATAAATAACAACTATTGGAATTATGGGTATCCATATAAGTATTGGTAATAATAACATCATGCCAATAAAAGAATAACTTTCTATCATTTTGCAATAAGTAATCGTATTTTTAAACCAATTTATATATGTCATCCAACAGATATATTCTTGAATAAGAATAATCATAGTTATTATAATAATATCAATAAGGTTTATGGTTATCATAATTAATTCCTTTTAATTACATCAAATTCATATCTAAATATCCCTCTTTTATAATTTCCGTATTTTAAAGTATATAATGATTTATCACTTCCTACAACTTCAATTATTTCACAAATACTCCCGATAGGTGTTTCTTTTTTATGAATTGTTGCAAATCTAATAATAATCAAATCCCCTACACTTACTTCATTATATTGTTCTTTTGTAATTTTTAAATGTCTGCCTGAATCTTGGCAATCTGAACATATTTGATTCATACGTCTTTTGTA